>Ga0308157_10003855_pt1 | contig 20926 bp, 18 predicted proteins | sample PhyBR1_FD_201035 | JGI IMG/M metagenome (GOLD analysis project Ga0308157, IMG submission 201035) | Phyllosphere microbial communities from UC Gill Tract Community Farm, Albany, California, United States - DLSLB.R1 | ecosystem: Host-associated > Plants > Phyllosphere > Unclassified | place: USA...
TTTTATATCGAAAAATTCATAAGCTTCTTTATTATTACCACGAGCTTTTGCGTATTTTAATACTTGAAGTTTTTTTAAATAATTCAAATATTGTTTTACTTCTTTAGTCTTTTCCATAGTCGTAATACTATATTAGTTTTTAACTAAATTAGTCTACGAAGGTCTGACGTATTCCCATTTATAATTCCTTTATTTAATTGCATAACATTATTAAAAATAAAAAAAGCGATTCAAAATTGAATCGCTTTTTTGAGTGGTTAACGGGAGTTCTACCGAACCACTTACATTGCTTTTAAGATTTCTAGAAAGTGTTGTAGCTTGATCGTTTTAGTAATATTAAAGTATTCGTTTTTTCAAATAAGATATGATTGCAAATTAAACTTTTAAATCTTTTTTTGAAGGTGCTCTTACTTTGAGATCTTCAATACAAATTGAATATCTCTTTACAAAACATATAGTCTTTGTGATTTCTAAAGATTATATGTTTTGTTCAATAATTTATTTCCATAGTCTTTTTAAACAAAATTATTTAGAGTAAACGAAAAAGTACTACCAGCACCATATTCGCTTTCAGCCCATATTTTACCTCCTTGTGTTTCTATAAAATCTTTGCTGATGCTTAATCCTAAACCGGTGCCTTCTTTTTTGGTACCTGGAATACGAAAATAGCGTTCAAATATCTTATGTAGAAATTGTGGCTGTATACCCTGCCCTGTGTCTGTCACAGAGAATTTTACTTGATTTTCAATTTTCTCTACATTAATACTTACTGTAGCATTCTCATATGAATATCGAATGGCGTTAGACAGCAGATTGGTAATGACCCATGCTGTTTTTTCGGTATCTGCAATAACCATTATATCATCTTCAATAGTAACATCTATTTTAATATTCTTGTGTTCTGCAGCAGATTTATTGGCATTTACAGCATAATCAATCATAGGTTTAATTTCAGAATGTGCCATGTTAATTTGAATAGTTCCGCTTTCAACTTGTGTAATATTTAGTAATTCGCCAGTAATTCGTAAAAGTCTGTCAGCATCGTCTTTTATCCCATTAATCAACATTTTCTGTTCTTCGTTTAAATCACCTGTTTTTTCGTTTTCTAAGATTTGAATACCTAACTGCATAGACGAAATTGGTGTTTTAAATTCATGAGATACGGTTCCCATAAAATTAGTTTTTGCCAAATCAAGCTCTTTAAAGGGAGTGATGTTTCTTAAAAGAATAACCTGACCAATAAATTCACTATCTGTTTCGCCTGTTGGAAAAATGTTGATATCAACCACCTCTTTTTCAAAATAACTTTCCTTTCCATCTGCATAAATCTTTAATTGTTCTGATTTGCTTGTATCGTCTTTTAAAACAAAAAGATCTTTTATAATATTTCTAATTAAATCATTAGTCACCGCTATATCTTGTATTTGTTTACCTATAAAATCTTTTTTTTTTAAGCCACAAATTGTTAATGCTTCTTCATTAGCGAAAAGAATTTTTTTGTTTTCATCGATACCAATAACGGGGTCGTGAAGGTTATCAATCAACGTTTCAATTCGTTTTTTACCTTTTAAAATTTTATCGAGCTTACTTTCCGAATATTCTTCCAGCTTTTGTGCCATACTATTGAATGATTTTGCTAAATCACCAAATTCATTATGCCTTTCAAAATGCACTCGTTTTTTATAATTCTGCGAGGCTATTTCTTTTATACTTTCTGTTAATTCTTTAATTGGATTTGCAATACTTGCCGGTAAATTGATTAACAAAGTAAACGCGATTAAAAAACACAAGGTACCTGTAACCGATATAATTACGATTGCTTTTTGGGCGGTATCGTCTGCAATGCTGCTTTTACGATTGATCGCTTCCATGTTTAAACGCATTAATTCTGTAATATCTCTTCTAATAAAAGAATTGATCGATGCATTTGTTGGTTTGTTTTTCAACGTATTAAAATGTTTATCGATTAAGTTAGTGGCTTCGGTTTCGCCTATTTCGGTAACGTTTTGCTTTTGCAGGTTTAAATTTTCTTGAAAAGTGTTTATTGCGTTTTCATCTTTAGCCACGTCTTCTAATGCCAATAACATATTACGTGCATATTGTAAGGTTTTATAATTGGCTACCAATATATTGTTGGTGTCTTTTTTAAGTTGGTTAACATACCAGCTGCTTACAAGCGCCAATGCTAATATTAATAGAAACAATGCACCTACGCCAAAGTTTAATTTTGCTTTTATTTTCATCTTAAGAAAGTATTACCAGATCTATATTTTCATGCGATAACTTGTTCAATAATGCATTGAAAGTATCGGTGGCTAAGATAATCTTAAATAAATTTAAATGCGGTTTACCTATGCAAACGGTAGTTATTTTTCGGTTTTCGCATTCTTTTATAATTGCTTTTGTGGTGTTTTTTGCTTTCACTTTAATAATTTCGGCACCTAATTCTGTGGCTAGCTTAAAATTACTAATCAAATGTCGTTGCTTATCTAAGGGAATTTTATCGGCACTTTCCTTTGGAATTTGCACATACATGACATACCATTTACTGTTGTAATAATTTGCCAAGCGTGCAGTTTTTCTAATAACGTTTTTTGCCGTTTTTTCGTTGGAACTGATACATGCCAGAAATTTTTCTTTTTTGATATTTCTTGATAAAACTACCTCGTTTTCTACTTTTCTTTGTACTTGCGAAGCTACTTCTTTTAAAGCCAATTCGCGTAGTTGTAAGATATGTTCGCTTTTGAAAAAATTATTAAGTGTTGATTCAATTTTAGAGCGATCATAAATTTTTCCTTCTTTCAATCGGTTTATTAATTCCTCGGCAGTTAAATCGATGTTTACCACTTCATCTGCCTGGGCTACAATGCTGTCTGGAATCCGTTCCTGAACATCAATCCCTGTAATTTCTTTTACTTCTTCATGTAAACTTTCAATATGCTGAATGTTCACGGCACTTACCACATTGATTCCCGCATCTAAAATATCAATCACATCTTGCCAGCGTTTTTCGTTTTTGCTGCCTTCGATATTTGTATGCGCCAGTTCATCAACAATAACCACTTCGGGACGAAGGCTGATGATGGCTTGCAAATCGAGTTCTTCTAATTCTTTTCCTTTATAAAACAATTTACGGCGAGGAATAACGGGGAGTCCGTCTAGCAACGCATGGGTTTCGGCTCGATTGTGGGTTTCGATGTAGCCTATTTTTACATCAATTCCATTGCGCAAAAGACTGTGTGCTTCTTGCAACATACGGTAACTTTTGCCCACACCGGCACTCATACCAATGTATAATTTAAATTTTCCGCGTCGTGATTTCTGAATTAAATCTAGAAAATGTTCAGCACTTTTTCTTTCGTCCATAAAGCATTTTAAGTTGAATAAATTTACAAATTCCCCTTAACAAAAATTGTCAAGGGGAAAAAATTGAGTACATACAAAAGTGTTAAAAACGTATAGCCAATGATGTAACTGCCATTACGTTATTTTTTTTAGAAATAGCATCTCTGTTAACAAAAATTTCGTCTTTACTGTTAAGTGTTTTTACTTCGGTTCTCCACACTAAATTGGGTAAAATATTATAATCTAAATTAATTGAAGCACCGAAAGTTTTAAAATCGTTTGCGGTTTCAGTGGCAATAATTACACCTTTTTCGTCGTTATAATATTCACCTCGAGCTGTGATGCTAACTTTCTGTGTTGGAGAAAATTTCGCAATAAAAACCGGACTGTACCACATATTAAAAGCGTCGCTTCCTTTTTCTTTTTGCTGAGCTCCCAGATCAAATCCTGCAATCAATGCAAATTTATCCGACAATTGAAATTGTCCATATAAATTATGGAAATAACGCATTTTACGTTCTTCGTCCGGAAAATCATTTCCGATGAATGAGCTACTGTTTAAAGTAACTTTTTCACTTGGGCGGTAAGTTAATTGGTGCCCGAAAGCCGGCGTGCTGTTACCTTCTACCCTTTCAATTCTTTGCCATCCGTTTAGTACCAAAGCAACCAGACTCCATTTTCCGTTGTTGGTGTTGTATGATAGTTTTGCTCCGGTTTCAAAATAAGGTGAATTGTCTGCCAACATACTTCTTGTCAATGTAAAGCAATCTGCACTTACAGCACTTTCAAAACCAATGTGCGATGGTAAGATCCCCGCATCTAGCCATAAATCGCGCTTTTCAGATAATTTAACCCCTATGTTGGCCTCATAGACATTCTTCATAACCCCTTGTTCTGCCGCATAATTGGCATTCATATAGCTTCCCACAGCTAAAGCCAAATTGGATCTTAATTTTTCGGTTTGATAATTTGCTTTTATAAAACCTAAATTTAGATTGACTTCGTTGTTGCGGTTGTGACTGTAGACAAAACCTGGTCTGGTGTTGGATTTTGGATTGTTAGAATCTTGCTGGTAATACACTTCGGCATACCCGCTGATTGTTAAAGTTTTTTTTTCTGTTTCCTGAGCCAATAAACTCCCTGTCATTCCCAACATTAAGGTTGAAATGATTAATGTTTTTTTCATTTTAAATTATTAATGATAGTGAGTAGTAAGAAGTAAAAAATGCTGAGTTTTCTTTTCACTTCTTACTGATATTTTACTTTAATGCATCTAATGCAATATTTAATTTTAATACATTGATTTTTTCTGGACCGAACATTCCCCATAAAGGTTTTTCAGTTTGGTTATCAATTAATTGATTCAATTTAGCTTCATCGATACCTCTTATCTTTGCAATTCGTTTTACCTGAACTTTTGCAGCCTGAACAGAGAAGTTTGGATCTAAGCCGCTTCCGCTTGCTGTTACCAGATCAACAGGGATTTCGGCTTTATCAATTCCCGGGTTATGTATTAAAAAAGTATCGATACGGGTTTTAACTTCTGCCAAATACTCTTGATTTGATGGTCCTTTGTTGCTACCACCCGAACCAGCAGCGTTGTAACCAACAGCCGATGGTCTTGACCAGAAATACTTATCTTCTGTGAAAGATTGTCCAATGTTTACGTAATGTTGTTTTCCGTTATGCTCAATAGTTTCTCCTTTGCCGGAGTTTGGCGCAAATTGTGCAATTGCCCACACAGCACTTGGGTAAATAACTGTAAAGAACACAATCATTACAACAGTTAATTTTATTGCGGGTAAAATATGTTTTTTCATCTTATTTAAATTTTTAAAGGATTAAAAGAAAACTGATATAAGCATATCTATCAGCTTAATTCCAACAAAAGGTATCAGCACACCACCCAAACCATAAATGAACAAGTTTCTGCGTAGCAAAGCACTTGCGCCAATTGGTTTGTAAGCAATACCTTTCAATGCCAAAGGAATCAAAATCGGGATAATGATTGCGTTGAAAATAACGGCAGAAAGAATAGCACTTTCAGGGCTGTTTAAATTCATGATATTTAATCCTTGCAAAGCCGGAATAGCGGTGATAAATAACGCTGGGATAATTGCAAAATATTTAGCAACGTCGTTTGCGATACTAAAAGTTGTTAGCGTACCACGGGTCATTAACAATTGTTTTCCGATTTCTACTACTTCAATCAATTTTGTTGGGTCGTTGTCCAAATCCACCATGTTTCCGGCTTCTTTAGCTGCCTGTGTTCCAGAGTTCATTGCTACACCTACATCAGCCTGAGCCAATGCCGGTGCATCGTTTGTACCGTCACCCATCATAGCTACAAGTCTTCCTTCAGATTGTTCTTTTTTGATATAATTCATTTTATCTTCAGGCTTTGCTTCTGCTATGAAATCATCAACACCTGCTTTTTCTGCAATGAATTTAGCGGTCAAAGGATTATCACCCGTCACCATCACGGTTTTAATACCCATTTTTCTCAAACGCTCAAAACGTTCCTGAATTCCGGGTTTGATGATGTCTTGTAATTCTATCACTCCCAATGCAATTTCATTTTCAGAAACCACTAAGGGCGTTCCTCCGTTGGAAGAAATCATTTTCACACGTTCTTCAACTTCTTTCGGAAACTGGGTTCCTGAGTTGGTAACGATATTTTTAATGTCATCGGTTGCTCCTTTACGGATACGTGTGTTTTCATAATTGATCCCTGAACTTCTTGTTTCAGCTGTAAATGTGATGAATTCGGGATTTTTCACTTCATAATTTAACGGATTGATGCCTGCAAATTCTATGATAGATTTTCCTTCCGGAGTTTCATCAGCCATTGAACTCAAAACCGCCGCTTTTATCAATCTTTCCACATGGATTCCTTTAGCAGCATGAAAATGCGTTGCTTTACGGTTACCAATGGTAATGGTTCCGGTTTTATCCAACAATAAAACGTCAATGTCTCCTGCAGTTTCTACCGCTTTACCACTTTTGGTAATCACGTTCGCTCTCAAAGCTCTGTCCATACCTGCGATACCTATTGCTGATAACAAACCACCGATAGTCGTTGGAATCAAACAAACAAATAATGAGATGAATGAAGCGATGGTGATCGATACATTGGCATAATCAGCAAATGGTTTCAAAGTCACACATACGATGATGAATACCAAAGTAAATCCAGCTAATAAAATAGTCAATGCAATCTCGTTCGGTGTTTTTTGTCTGGAAGCACCTTCTACCAAAGCGATCATTTTGTCCAAGAAACTTTCGCCAGGTTCGGTGGTTACTTTTACTAAAATTTTATCTGATAAAACTTTAGTACCGCCGGTTACAGAACTTTTATCTCCACCTGCCTCACGGATTACCGGAGCAGATTCACCTGTGATGGCACTTTCGTCAATAGTTGCCAACCCCTCGATAATTTCCCCGTCAGAAGGAATGATCTCACCTGTTTCGCAGATGAAAATATCACCTTTTTGTAATTGAGCAGATGAAATTGCTCTTCCATCTTTTAATCTTGCCGGAGTTTCTTCACGTGTTTTTCTTAAGCTGTCTGCCTGAGCTTTCCCTCTTGCTTCGGCAATAGCTTCAGCAAAATTGGCAAACAATAACGTAAGAAACAGAATGATGAAAACCGTAAAATTATATCCAAAACTTCCTTGTCCCTGAGCACCGGCTAAAATCCATAAGCTAACTGCGAACATAACCAAAGTACCAATCCATACGGTAAACATTACCGGGTTACGGAACATGGTTTTCGGGTTTAGTTTCACAAAAGATTGTTTCAGTGCCTCCTGAACCATGTCTTTTTGAAACAATGATGTATTATTATTCATTATTAAATTCTTTAATCAGTTTAATTAAGTGAGAAATATTCTGCGATTGGACCAAGAGCCAAAGAAGGGAAAAATGATAAAGCAGCTACAATTGCTATTACTGCGAAGACCATCAATCCAAAAGTTGAAGTATCGGTTTTAAGTGTTCCATCGCCTTCGGGAATGTATTTTTTCTGTGCTAATAATCCTGCGATAGCCACCGGACCAATGATTGGTAAAAATCTACCTAAAATCAAAATAAAGCCGGTTGTTATGTTCCACCATAAATTATTATCGCCCAATCCTTCAAAACCACTACCGTTGTTAGCTGCCGAAGAAGTGTACTCGTACAATATTTCGCTGAATCCATGAAAGCCCGGATTATTTAATGTTGATGCTCCCTGTTCGGGAAAGGCTGTTGCCAATGCTGCGCCGACTAAAATTAAGAAAGGATGAAGCAACGCAATAATCATGGCAATTTTCATTTCTTTTGCTTCTACTTTTTTACCAAAAAATTCCGGAGTTCTACCTACCATTAAACCGCTAATAAACACCGCCAGAATAATGAATATAAAAAAGTTTAGCAAACCAACACCACAACCGCCATAAAATGCGTTGATCATCATGGCAAGCAGTTCGTTCATACCTGATAATGCCATAGAACTATCGTGCATAGAATTGACAGAACCTGTAGAAATCACCGTGGTAACAATGCTCCAAAAACCAGATGTTGCGGCTCCAAAACGCATTTCTTTACCTTCCATTCCTCCAAGAGAATTATCAATTCCCATAGATGAAATTGCAGGGTTTCCGTTCATTTCCATATTGATATTTGGAATTGCAAGCATCAAAAAACCTACTGTCATTACACCAAAAATCATCCATGAAAATCTTCTTCTTTTAATGAAATATCCAAAGGCGAATATCATACCCAATGGCACAATTAACTGTGCAACCATTTCTACCATGTTTGATAAGTACGAAGGATTTTCGAACGGATGGGCAGAGTTTACTCCAAAAAATCCACCACCGTTTGTCCCTACATGTTTAATAGGTACAAAAGCTGCTGCCGGCCCTCTTGATACTTCTACAGAATCTCCTTGTAAAGTAGTGACTGTATCTTTACCTTCAAAAGTCATTGGAACACCATCGAATGCTAAGAAAATAGCCATCACAAACGATAACGGCAATAAAATACGGGTACACGATTTTACGAAATAATTGTAGAAGTTTCCTAAGGTATCAGCCGTTTTATCTCTAAACGCTCTGAATAAAATTACCGCGGCGGCCATACCTGTACCGGCACTTACAAACTGTAAAAACATCAACCAATATTGTCCTAGATAACTTAAACCTGATTCGCCAGAGTAGTGCTGTAAATTACAGTTTACCACGAACGATATCACAGTATTAAATGCAAGATCCACAGACATGCTCGGGTTTTTATCGGGATTTAAAGGAAGGCTTCCCTGTGTCATTAAAATTACCATTCCCAAGAGAAACCAAACCATATTTATGGTAAGCATGGCTACCATTTGTTGTTTCCAATTCATTTCTGTTTGTGGATCAATACCACTTATTTTGTAAAAGATCCGTTCTATTGGATTTAATATGGGATCAAGCAGTGTTTTTTCGCCACTGTAAACTTTTGCAATGTATTTACCAAGGGGTATTGCAAGCAATATTGACAAGGTAAACATTGCGATTATTCCTATAATTTCTGTGTTCATTTTTATTAATTAAATATGGTTATAAACATCCAGCCAAATAATTTGATAAGCGCTAATACAAGAAGGAATATCAAAGTTATTTGGGCGACGTCTTTCACTTCGGCGATTTTCTTTTTCATTATGTTAGATCAAAATTTGGACTTTTAAAAAGGCCTTATAGATTATTGATAGGAAAAACAGCATCCAAGACAGAATAGATATCCATTCTTTGAATCTTCCTTTTGTATTATTTTTCATCTGTTTATGCGACTAAAACTTTTCTGGTTTAAGCAATACATAGCACATGTAAGCAAATACACCAATGGCTACTATAAATAATGCGATCATAAATTTATTTTTGTATTAAGTAGTTTTTATTCTGAAGCAGATAAATAGTCTTTAAATTTTTTGGGATGATTTTGTATATATACAACCATTGTTCTGTTGTGCCACGTTTTTTCATTCCTTTAAAAGATTGTACAAATAAATTTTCAACTATGTATTGTACATATTCATTTCCTCTTTTGTAAAGCCAGCCTATAAATTTAATTCTTACCCCTATTTTTTGCGTTTGCTTTTTTGATATCAGGCTATTGATATGATTCACGATTGCCTGAAATATGCCTGCAAAATTTTTATGGGCATATAGTTCATTAATTTCTTCTTTAATTTCACTATACTGATTTGCTAAGTAAACACTAGCTGCATTTTCACTAATTTTAAGCATTTCTAAAGGTATCTAAAATGGTTTTCATGTAAGCTTTTCTTAAATCGGGCGGAAATAGTTCAATATGTTTTTTTAAATTCCCTGTACTTTCTTCAAACGATAGTGTTGATAAGAATTGATTTTCAATGGCATTTCGCGTATATTGATTTCCCGATTGATACAACAGATTAACAACCTTTACTATTTCTTTTACAAAGTCTAACTCTTCTTCATTGGTAGAATTAATTTTTTGTGAACATACTTCTGCCAGTTTATGTAGTAATAAATAATCTGCAATGTAATCATCCAACTTATCCAGGCTTGCAACTAGCCCTATAGTTTCTGGTACCCATTGTTGTATTGTATGTTTAATTTTTGTTTTCATTTTTTTAGATTTTTTCAAAAAAGTCGATTGACTTTATGAACAGACCAAAGCAGGCTAAACCGGCTAGTATTAAAACTATTGTCATTGTTTGTTTCTTTATTATTTTTATGTTGTACTCAATTGTTTCATAATTGCGCCAAAAATCATTATTGCAGAAAAAGCAAAAAACAATAAATGATATGATTTTAGCCATGTTGGGAAGGTAGGCGGTTCTTCGCGCTGTTTCCATCTAATATTTGTTTTTCTCATTTTTATTTTATTACAAATACCTTATGCCAAAAGCTATTCCAACCTAAAATTTTAAAATTTAAATAATTACAAATCAATACTTTATACTTAAACAAAACTATTTCAATATTTTAAAACCTTATCAAAATGATAGGGTAATTATCAAATTGATACATCTGTCTTAAAATTTTAATTTTATACTTTTGCTTTCAGTAATTTGATCGTAGCACACTAAAGTTACTTTTCGGCATAGAAAAAATGAAAGAGTTTTTATATTCAAAATGGATCCAGCAACTTATTGTTGTACTGCATGTAGTTGCACTTACAGCACTTGTTGCAGATTACGGTTTTATACTAAACACCACAATAAAATCAGGTATTATTTCCTTGTATTTGTTTGTATTGGTTATTGGTATTTTTTATACGGTATTTAAATATTACTATCATAGAAAAGAATTCATTTTAAGCGTATTTATATTTGATACTTTAAGTGTTTTGTTTGTGCTTTATTGCTTGCACAAACAATTATCAACTGGCGGAATAATAGAAATTACCCATTGGATACGGTGGGCTGTTATCTTAAAATTAATAAGAGAATTTACACGTCCGCGTTTAAGCTATAAGCGTTCTTTATTGAATCCTGCTCAATTGTTTATCATTAGCTTTATGGGTTTAATACTAACAGGAGCCTTATTATTAATGTCGCCTAACGCTACTTACCAAGGCATTAGTTTTGTAGATGCCTTGTTTACATCTACCAGCGCCGTTTGTGTAACGGGGCTTATTGTGGTTGATACAAGCAGTTACTTTACCCCTTTTGGACAAACATTAATTTTATTATTGATACAAGCCGGTGGTTTGGGTATTCTTACCTTTGCCAGTTATTTTAGTTACTTTTTTAAGGGTGGATCTACCTACGAAAATCAATTGGCATTAAGTGATATGACCAACTCAGATAAAATTGGCGAGGTTTTTACAACAGTAAAAAGAATTTTAGCAATTACTTTTTTAATAGAATTTATTGGAGCAATACTTATTTTTTTCAATTTAGATAAAGCACTGATTCCCTCTTTTTCAGAAAGAATTTATTTTTCGGCATTTCATTCCATATCGGCTTTTTGTAATGCAGGTTTTTCAACCTTACCCAATGGCATGATGCAGGCAGAATATGTTTACAATTATCCCTTACAGTTTATTATCGTTATTATTTTTGTTTTTGGCGGCTTGGGATTTCCTATCGTTATCAATTCGGTACGCTACATTAAATATTTAATTTCACGCTATATCCTTTGGTTTTTTAATAAAAGAAACAATTATCGTTTATGGATTTTAACCTTAAGCAATAAAATCAATTTAATAACAACAACCTTATTAATTTTTTTAGGAACCCTAATAATCTACATAAAAGAATATTACAATGTATTGGGCAATCATCAGGGTGTTGGGAAGGTGGTAACCGCATTATTTACTGCAACTACACCCAGAACGGCAGGTTTTAATTCTATAGATTTTAGCCAAATGCACTTTTCATCAATAATAATTATTATTTTTCTAATGTGGGTAGGTGCATCGCCGGCATCAACCGGAGGCGGAATTAAAACAAGTACCTTTGCCATTGCCACTTTAAATTATTTTAGTCTTGCCAAAGGAAAAACCAAAATTGAAGTCTTTAGAAGAGAAATTGCAGATATTTCTGTTAGACGTGCTTTTGCCGTAATGAGTTTATCACTGCTTGTAATAGGAATAAGTATATTTTTAATTTCGCATTACGATAATAATATTCCGCTATTAAATATTGCTTTTGAAAGTTTTTCGGCATACAGTACAACTGGGCTTAGTCTTGGTATTACTGCTACTTTAACCGATGAAAGCAAAATGGTACTTGTTGCTACTATGTTTATTGGCAGGGTAAGTATGCTAACAATACTTATAGCTTTTTTTAAGAAGGTAAAACAAATAAATTACCATTACCCTTCAGACGAAATATTAATCAATTAAAATTTAGATTTAAAAATGAAGTTTATAATTATAGGATTAGGGAATTTTGGAGGCTCGCTGGCAGAAAAATTAACCCAACAAGAAAACGAAGTCATAGGTGTAGATTCTCGATCAGAACGTGTAATGGCTTTAAAAGACAAATTATCCCATACCATTTGTTTAAATGCCACCGATCAATCTGCCATTAATCACTTACCCTTAAAAAATACCGATGTGGTAATGGTTTGCATTGGTGAAGACGAAGGTGCCAATATCATGGTTACAGCCCACTTTAAAAATTTAGGTGTAAAACGATTAATTAGCCGTGCCATTAATCCACTGCACGAAAGTGTTTTACAAGCTATTGGGGTGAATGAAATTGTTCGTCCAGAAGAAGAAAGTTCCGAAAGATGGTCCAAAAAGCTTTGTTTAAAAGGTGTGGTTGATTCTTTTGAGCTGAACAAGAGTTATAGCATTGTAGAGATTCTTTTACCAGAAAAATACATTGGAAAAACCATAGAAGACGTAAAATTCAGAGAATTACATAATGTATTAATTTTGACTATTATTAGAGATGCACAAGAGAAAAATTTCTTAGGCAGAAGCAAAACGGTAGCTAATGTTCAGGGAATACCAGAACCAACCACCGTGCTTCAAAAAGATGATATTATTGTTATTTATGGTAGTAATGAAGACTTACAAAAATTTGCTAAAGTAAAATACGAATAGTTGTAGCGCTTTTACATTCAAAAAAACTTATAAATTCAGTTAATTAATTTTACCGAGTTTTTGGAATAGAAAATACTACCACTTTTTCTTTTTAAAATAGAAAAATGTAACCAATACAATGACTGCCATAAAGCCCAACAAAATAAAATAACCATATTTTTGTGATAGTTCGGGCATGTATTTAAAATTCATTCCGTATAAACCGGCAAGAAAGGTAATAGGCAAAAAATAAACAGAATAAATAGCCAATAGTTTCATTACCTGATTGGCTTTTTGGTCTGAAAAAGCCAAAAACATCGCAATTAAGTTGGCAGCTTGTATGTTTAAATGTTCAAAATCGGCAACGGCATCTTTGTACGAATCTACAAGATCTACCACTTCACTTTCTGAAAGATCCAGCGTTTTAAAGGTACGCACCCAATCGTCTGAAATATTCAGCAGCCTAGAACCCAATGCAGCTTTACGTTTAACCTTGTATAAATCGCGAATAAAAAGAGATGATTTTGTGTTTTTAATAAAAATATCATTCTCTAACTGATCCATTTCTTCAATTAAATTTCTATTGCCGTTATCGTATGATTTAAATACTTTAAGTGCCAAATTCAATGCAATTTTATGCGCCGTTACAGGTTCTTTTAAAGTGTTTAATTGTTGTACGTAGTCTTGAATACTTTTATTTTTAGTTCTATGAACCGTTATAATAATACCATTTAAAAGAAAGAAACTTAACTTAGTACTAACATCGCTAATAGTGTTTAAGTTTTGGCGTTCTCTTTTTAAAAACTCTCTGGTTAAGAAGAATTTTATGTTTTCATGTTGCTCAAATTTCGGAAGGTGATTTGGTTCAATAGTATCATCTAACAACAACTTATTTATCTTATATATATCTTGTAAGTGTTGAAGATCGTTTGCGTTGGGTGCTTCAACATCGATCCATTCACAAAGTTCATTCTTAAATAGTATTTTTACAGGCATTTTTAATCAGATATTTTTACTTACTGAATTTTATACAGTTCCATTTTTCTATACAGGGTTGCAATACCAATTTCTAACAATCTTGCCGTTTCTGCTTTATTTCCGCCGGTATGATTTAATATTTTCTGAATATGCAATTTTTCAACACTTGCCATTGAAAAAGCAGATAATTGTTGCGAATTTGATTTTGCATATTGTAGGTCTACAGGCAAAGTATCCAAGTCTAGCAAATCACCATCTGCTAAAATGACACTTCTTTCAATTACGTTTTTCAGTTCGCGTATATTTCCCTTCCAAAGATTATTCTCTAAGGCCGAAACATAATCTTCTGATAAAGTTAAAGGTTTTCTGTTAGATTTAATTGCAAAAAGATCTGCATAATATTGCGCTAATAATTTAATATCTTTTACACGCTCTCTTAACGAAGGAAGTTCAATACCAAAAACAGAAAGGCGATAAAACAAATCGCTCCTAAAATTGCCTAATTCAATTTCATTTTCAAGATTTCGATTGGTTGCAGCAATAATTCGCACATTTACTTTAATAGGTTTGGCATCGCCAACACGCAAAAACTCGCCACTTTCTAATACTCGTAAAATTTTGGCTTGTAAATCTAATGCCATCTCTCCTATCTCATCTAAAAAAATCGTACCGTTGTGCGCTTCTTCAAAAAGTCCTTTTTGATCTTTTGTGGCTCCGGTAAAAGATCCTGCCTTATGTCCAAATAATTCATTTTCTAAAAGTTCTTTACTAAAAGCAGAAGAATTTATAGCAACAAAATTTTGGTTCATTCTGATACTTTCCTGATGAATTGCCTGCGCAAAAACTTCTTTACCCGTACCAGTTTCGCCGGTTAACAATACAGTAGCATCTGTTGGAGCTACTTTTTTAGCAAGCGCAATTGCCTGTAAAATGGGTTTTGAAGTACCTACAATTTTATCAAAAGAATATTTTTTTGCTAATTGCTTTTCTAATTGCTGCACTCTTTTATTTAAAGCAACCTTTTCGCCGGCTTTGTATAAAAGGGGAATAATTTTATTGTTATCGTCGCCTTTTGTAATATAATCAAAAGCACCATTTTTAATAGCCTGAACACCGTCGGGGATATTTCCGTAAGCGGTCAAAAGAATCACTTCTACAGACTTGTATTTTTCTTTAATAAGCTTTGCGGTTTCTACACCGTTTCCATCGGGCAGTTTAACATCGCAAATAACAACGTCAATATCATCTACCTGCAACCTTTGCAATCCCGATTTTATATTTGATGCCTGAAAAACCTCAAAACCTTCAAAACCAATTATTTTTGAAAGCAGATTTCTTAATTTTTCTTCATCGTCTATTATAAGTACTTTTACCACTTTTAAGCTGAATTATGCAACACAAATCTACTAATTAATGATTGATTTACTTTACTGCACCAATTGTTTATTAAATAAAAATATGAACATGAAAACAATAACAGAAGAACTGGAAAGATGACCGTTGCAGAAAGATGAGCTTTACCTATTTGATAATTATTTCAAATTCTTGGATCTGTTCCGAACAAACATTTAAAATAGGAAGCTTAAACTATAATCAAATAATAGATTAATAATTTACTCTACTTCAATTTTCAGACTTTCTTTTTCCAGACAAGAAATGCTTTTTTAAAGACAAGTACTACCTGTGATACAGATCTCATTTTTTAATTGTTTAACTTTATGATAACTAAAAAAGCGATTCAAATTCTGAATCGCTTTAATATTTGGGTGGTGAGGGGTCTTCAACCGAACTCATTTTGAGTTTTTTGAGGTTTCTAGAAAGTGTTGTAGCTTAAAACAACATAGATAAATAGACTAGTTACTTTCCGCAATTAGCATTATAATCCGTAACGACTTCCAAATCAAATCAAAAACCGCAAATATGAATTTGCAGTTTGCGTTTTTTTATGTATTATAACTGTTTAAACAGCAGTATATCCACCATCGCCAACATAGTATGCTCCCGTTATAAATGAAGCACGATCCGAGCTTAGAAAAAGAACAAGCTCAGCAATTTCAGATGCTTTACCCAGACGGTTTATCGGTGCCTTTGCAGCAATGGCCTGACGCATGTCATCATCAAGATTAGCTTCTAACAAAGGTGTAAGTATATAACCTGGTCCTACTGCATTACAGCGAATGTTCTGGGTAGCATATTCGGCTGCAATATTCTTAGAAAGACCAACTACAGCATGCTTGGTTGCAGTATAAGCCGAACTCATAGGTGCTGCAACAGTACCATGGATAGACGCTATGTTAACGATACTGCCGCCACCGTTTTTAACCATCTGTTCCAACTGATAACGGCAACCATAAAATACTCCGTTAAGGTTCACATTAATTACCTGATTCCATTGTTCTACATCGTATTCGCCAGTTGGCTGAGCCGGTCCACCAATTCCTGCGTTGTTACAAGCTATATCCAAACGACCATATTTTTCTACTGTTGCTTTTACCAGGTTTTCATTATTTGCTGCACTTGAAGTATCAGCCTTCACAAAAAATGCCTCTCCTCCCTCTTTTACAATCTTTTCAACTACATCATTTCCGTTTTGTTCGTTTATATCCGATACCACAAGTTTTGCACCTTCTTTAGCATACAACATTGCTATAGCTTTCCCTATACCAGCTCCTGCTCCGGTTACAATAGCAACCTTACCTTTTAATTCTGACATAATTTTATCTTTTATAATTTAATCCTCAATTTACGTATTTTGAAAATGTAATTTCAAAAGCAAGAATTAACTAAATGTTAAAAGGTGCGGATAATCCTATTTAGACTACAATCATCCACATAAAATAGGTAACTTGTATCTATAGTTAATCTATAATCTATACAAACAATAAAAAAATGATAAAAGTATTTCTGAACAAAAAGATTCCTGAAGCTGGGATGACATTACTGAAAGCAAGCAACAAGATTGAACTGATACAACCCACTAACGAAGATTTATCACATGAAGACTGGTTGGAATACTGTAAAAAGGCAGAGGTTATTGCCAATGTGGTCACAACACCTTTGACAAGGATTTCTTCCAGAAATGCCGTAATGTGAAAGCAATAGCTTTATTTTCTGTAGGATTTGATCATGTTGATATTGAAGAAGCTACTAAAAGAAAAATTTTTATTTCCAATACACCAGACGTTTTGAGTAAGGCAACTTCTGATGTTGCATTTCTTTTGATGCAGTCAGTGGCAAGAAAAGCATCCTACAATTTTAACAAAGTAAAATCAGGCAAATGGAATACTAATTTAAAACCCACTGAAGATCTAGGACAGGAACTGTATGGAAAAAAAATAGGTATTTATGGTTTGGGGAGAATTGGCTATGAAATGGCAAAAAAATGCAAGTATGCATTTGATATGGAAATTATTTATCACAATAGAAATCAAAATCAAAAAATAGAAGAAGAACTGGGCGCAAAATATGTTTCTTTTGATGATCTGATACAGTATTCCGACGTATTAAGTATACATGCAAACTACACTCAAGAGCAGGAAAATTTATTTAACAGAAATGTATTCGAACATATGAAAAAAATTCCATCTTGATTAATACGACACGTGGAGGATTTATAAATGAAACGGATTTGTATAACGTGTTAAAAGATCAAAAAATCTAGGGTGCTGGTTTAGATGTTACAAATCCGGAACCAATGGATAGTAATTCCAGACTTTTAGCATTAAGCAATGTATGTGTATTACCACATATAGGTTCGGCAACAATTGAAGCCCGTAACGGGATGGCCCGACTAATGGCAGAAAATATTATGGCATTTGCAGAAAACCAACAAATGTCAACAATTGTAAATAAATTACTTTAAAAAATGAACTTTAAACTTTAATACCTAAAACAGAAGAAATAGAACAAACAAATTCAACACCAACTAACAATCAGATGAGGCACAGGGTTCAAAAAAAATCGCTGATAACTATTTAATAATACAAAAAATCAAATATTGAACCCCTCACAACCCTTTATAAATAAAGAAAAGTTTTATTTTTGCAGCATTAAAAAATTAAAAAAAAGAATATCATGCAAGAACTAATTGGAAAAATCAACGCTGAAATGGCAGCGTTTAACGAAGATGCTCAACTACAATCAGAAAAAGCAAACAAAGCAGCAGGTACAAGAGCCCGCAAATCAACATTAAATTTAGAAAAACTTTTAAAAGAGTTTCGTAAGTTATCTTTGGAAGAATCAAAGAAATAAAAATAATAAAAGCTCCCAGTGGGAGCTTTTATTATTTTAAAGACCGCTTTAATAGCTATAAACTGATATAAAGTTTAAACACTTTAGTATTACTATTTGTTTAATAAACCAACTTTAATCCTAAACCGTATCCCATATCACTATCATAATGTGTGCGAATGTGTAAATTTTTATTGAGAATATAGCTTAATTCCCCCATGTATTCTCTGTCCGTATTCCACATAAAACCTGCTCGTACACGCTTAGAAATAGGAATATCTTCGCGCATAAATTGCAACCGGACTTTCCCTGTATGATATATTTCGGTCTGAAAATCAATCAACATTGGTAACCTATACACAAAACCTGCACTAAACAAACCTTTGTTACGTTCGGTTTTCTGTCCAAAAATATTTTTTTCCACATTGCCATGATCAGCTGACATTTTATGCTGATTCCAATCGAATCCTACGAAAACCTGAAGCCATTGATTTCTATCGATATATCTTCCCAAATGCGTTTCTACCTCATAACCGTGTTCTGGTTTGTAACCAATACTCCACTCTGAAGTTAATGCCCAGCGTGCATCCTGTACCATGAACATACCGTCTAAACCATTAGATGCAAAATCATTTTCTGCCATTATATGCTTCATATTACTTTCCATTTGCAGCATTTTATACGCGTGCTCCTTATTGGGTAAATTTGGATTTTCATATTCACCTACTTCAAAAACCCGGTTCATTCCTGCCATCATGTGGTACAAAATATGGCAATGAAAAAACCAATCACCTTCCGTATTGGCTTCAAATTCGATGATATTTGTTTCCATGGGCATAATATCCAGAACATTTTTAAGGGGAGAATATTCGCCGTTTTTGTTAATCACACGAAAATCAAATCCATGTAAGTGCATTGGATGACGCATCATTGAATTATTATATAAAGTAATACGTAAAATTTCACCTTTTTTAACAGGAATTTTATCTGTTTCAGAAAACACCTTATTATCCATACTCCATACATATCGATTCATATTCCCCGTTAATTCAAAACGCATTTCTTTAACAGGAGCATCTGTAGGAAGTGATGTTTTATCGGGCGCCTTCAACATCCCGTAATTTAAAGTAGTTATGTTTGATCGTGAATTATCGTGCGAAGAGTGATCCGTGTCGCTCCTTTTGGTATGAGTCATTTCTTGATGATCTAAAGTTGAAACTTCTTTTGTCTTTTTGGATTTATTTTTTGCTTCTCCAGAAATTTCAGGATACATCACAGTATTCATATCCATCTGCTGCAAGCTCATCTTCATACCCATATCATTCATCGTTCCGTCCATATTCATCATGTCATTCATCATCTTCATTCCTTCAAAATACTTCAATTTCGGAAGTGGTTCTATCAACTGTTTTTTTCCATCACCTAGAAACAACGAAGCAGAACCCGTTCTATCTTCAGATGTTGCTTGAAATTCATAAGACAATCCGTTGTCAGGAATCGTTACAACTACATCATAGGTTTCAGACACCCCTATAATCAACCGATCTACTTCTAAGGGCTCCACATCATTTCCATCGTTAGCAACCACCGTTATTTTTCCACCTGCATAACGCAACCAGAAATACGTTGAGGCACCGCCGTTTGAAATTCTTAGACGAACTTTATCGCCTGCTTTAAATTGTTTCAACTGACTCTCATTTGCTGCATTAATCAAGAACTTTTCGTAATACACATCACTTACATCCATTGCCAACATACGTTTCCACTCGTTGGTTACTTTTGTTTTGAAATGTCCTTCCCGTATAGCTTCTGCATAACTTTGTGTAGAACCTTTTTTGATTCCTGCCCAATCATTGGCATTATGTAACATCCGTTGAATGTTTTTAGGATTAAGATCCGTCCATTCGCTTAACATTACAGGAATAGTTGGTAAATCATCAATTCCTTTTCGAAACGTTGGATCGTTTTCACGTTTATGCAAAATCATCGAACCATACATTCCGATTTGCTCCTGATAACCTGAATGACTGTGGTACCAATGCGTTCCGTTCTGAATAATAGGAAACGAATAAGTATAGGTTTCGCCTGGTTTTATTCCCATCTGCGTTAACAAGGGAACACCGTCTTCTTTATTTGGCAGCCATACGCCATGCCAATGCAAAGAAGTATCTTCATTTAATTCATTATGCACCCGAATAACAGCGGTATCGCCTTCGGTAAATTCTAAGGTAGGCATAGGAATTTGTCCGTTTACCGATATAGCTCTTTTGTCCTTTCCGGAAAAATTAACAATAGTGTCACGCACATATAGATCATATTCTACACGCTTCTGAGCATGGGCAGTAATAGTAGAAAAAACTACTAAAAATAAAAAAAACTGTTTCATACTGCTATTTTTTAATGCTTTCGATTGTACTTCCGCATGTCAACATCTTATTTCCGTAAAACGGATTTCTGATGTTCTCATCTTTACTCAACCAGTTGGATCCTCCATTAAACATAGGACAAGTCTGATAATACACCGTGTAGCCTAAAGCTGCTTTCTGAGCAACTTTATACATTGGTTCTGCTAATTTTCCGAATAATTCGCGCTGTTTTTCAATACTTTTTTCCTGAGTAAGTTGCTTAGCAGTAGTTTCTAAATTTTTTAAGACATCCATCCACACCAAGTGAGTTTCGTGGGAAAGTTTCCCCATATCAACAATAGAAATTGATTTTGAAAATACTGAAATTTGTTTTGATATTTCAATTTCATCTGCTTTTACAAAAGCATCTTTCAACATAAAATAAGCATCATAAACCATAGAAAGTTGATTTTGATTGGCTTGAT
>Ga0308157_10003856_pt1 | contig 20917 bp, 15 predicted proteins | sample PhyBR1_FD_201035 | JGI IMG/M metagenome (GOLD analysis project Ga0308157, IMG submission 201035) | Phyllosphere microbial communities from UC Gill Tract Community Farm, Albany, California, United States - DLSLB.R1 | ecosystem: Host-associated > Plants > Phyllosphere > Unclassified | place: USA...
CGCAGGCGGGAACGCCTGGGCCGGAGGGCACCGATTCGGGGTCACCTGACACCCCCATCGCAGCGGCCGCACCTCCGGCGGTGGCAGCCTCTGCCGCTTCCGCCCCCCAGGAAGCGCCCGCGGCCCCGCTCGCCAGCGCCTCGGCACCTGCCGATCCCGCGCAGGACAGCAGCGCCGGCGTGGACATCCGCCCGCCTGGCGCCGGCAGCAACACCGCCAGCGCCACTCCACCGCCCGCGCGCCTGCCCGACCCGGTGCGCCTGGAGTTCGAAGTGAACGGCCAGGCCAAGAAGTTCAACTACCGCGCCAGCGCCGAATTGCTATGGCGCCACGACGGCACGCGCTACGAGGCGCGGCAGGAGATCAAGGCGTTCCTGATCGGCGCACGCTCGCAGACCAGCACAGGCCAGGTAACGGCTTCGGGGCTGCAGCCCGAGCGCTTCGGCGACAAGGCCCGCAGCGAGCAGGCAGCGCACTTCAACTTCGGCCAGGGGCGCGTCACCTTCAGCGCCAACACGCCCCAGGCCGCCATCGGCGCGGGCGCGCAAGACCGGCTCAGCGTGTTCATCCAGTTGGGCGCCCTGCTGGCGGCGGCCCCGGAGCGCTATCCCGATGGCACCCAGATCACCCTGACCACAGTGGGCGCGCGTTACGCCGACCGCTGGACCTTCACCGTGGAAGGCACCGAGATGCTGGACCTGCCCCGCGGCGCCACCCCGGCACTCAAGCTCCAGCGACTGCCGCGCAAGGAATACGACCAGAAGGCCGAACTGTGGCTCGCGCCCTCCCTGGGCTTTCTGCCGGCGCGCATCCGCATCACCCAATCCAACGGCGACTTCGCCGATCTGCGCCTGAGTGCCAACTCACCGCCCTGATCGATTCCCTCACCGCGTGCGGCGCAGGGCGCGAAAGCCTGTGCGGTTTCGCCCACATGTGCGTGGGACAGTGCGGTCACTTCGTACTCAGGGCCGTCTGAAGCAGGGTTTCATGAAATACTGTTCCCACGCATCCAGCGGGTTTTTACCGACCCACGGATGCGCCAGGGCTTGAACTTCCCGACCTGGGTGGCCATCTGACAGAAACGAACCGACAGAGGAACACCATGCACATGCTCTATGACTCCGAAACCTTTGTGGTGGTCCACATGCAGCCGGATGCCGGCGCAAACGGCGCCCCCAAAGGCTGGCCCGCCCCGCCCCAGCTCTCGCGCCACGGATTCGAAATCGTGGACAAGCGCTCCGGCAAAGAGGTGTACCTGGACGGCTCCTGGGCTGAAATGTTCCAGCAGCAGATCCTGGCCTGGCAGCGCGATACCCCGACGCAGGAAGAAGTGGAAGACACGCTCGATGGCTATGTCGGGTTGGCGCAGAACCCGGTCGTGGTGCACTGACCGCGCCCTGAACCATTTGCCCGCTGCAGGATATGCCGATGCACGGGCTTGGTTTTGGCAGTACCTGCAAAAATGCGGCCGGTCAGCGAGGCTGATGCAGATCGTCTCTTTCTTACCCCCCAGTTTTTGTGCCCGTGCCGAGATAAATCCACCGGTACAGCGGCGCTACCAGCAGCAGCACGGCGATCAGCCGGCACACCTGGAAGGCCGTCACCACCGGCACGCCCAGTTGCAGCACCTTCGCGGTGATCGACATCTCGGCGATGCCGCCCGGTGCCGACGCCAGCACCATCGTCACCCAGTGCAGGCCGGTGGTCCACGAAAGGCCCACTGCGAACAACGCACACACACCCAGCAGTACCAGCGTGCCGATCGCGACCGAGCCCAGCCAGCGCGGCGCGGTCTGCAGAAAGCCGGGGCGAAACCGCACGCCCAGGCTGACGCCGATCACCAGTTGCGCCGCGTTGACCAGCGCCTGCGGTACGGCCGACAGCACGATGCCCGCCATGGCCAGGCCCATCGACACCACCAGAGCGCCCATGAACCAGGGATTGGCACGGCCCAGCCGCTCCATCACCAGTGCACCCACACCCGTGAGCCCGGCGAGCAGCGCCAGGCCCTGCAAATCGACTACACGCACTGCGGGCGGCAGCGTGTCCAGCCCCTGCAATCCGCTGAACTGCAGCGCGAACGGAATGGTCACCGTCACGATCACCAGCCGCAGGCTGTGGCTGGCAGCGACGAGGTCGGTGCGCGCGTGTTCGCGCTCGGCCAGGAGCGTCATCTCCGACGCCGCGCCGATGGCGCCTGAAAAATAGCTGGTGGCGCGCAGCACCGGCGTGGGCACGCCCTGCAAATGCGGTGCGTGCACGCGATACAGCCATGCGCCGAACAGCCATCCGCAAAACAGCGCCCACGCCACTCCCAACGCAATCGCCCACCACAGCCCCGCGACGAGTGCCGTCACCTCCGGCGTGAAATACAGCCCCAGCGCCGCGCCGAGCGTCCACTGTCCCGCATTGCGCAGCCGGCGCGAACTATCCGTGGGCGCGCCCACGATGGACAGCAAGGCGGTGGCGATCAGCGGGCCGAGCATCCAGGGCAACGGCGTCTTGAGGGCCAGGCAAAGCGCAGCGGCGGTGGTGGCGAGAGCGAGGGTGAAAAGGATGCGGACGGGCGAAGAAGACAACATCGGCGACGAAAAGCACGAAGGCGGGAAAGCGATTCATTTTGCCCCTGGTTGAATCAGGAACAGAAAATGCCCAGCAGCGCCTTGTTCATCGTCATTCATGCAAGTCATCGAGGGCTTTTGCGCGGAGGCCCAATGGCTACCGTTGCGCTACACAAACTTGCCGCGGCATGGGCGAGATGTCATTGACGCCGCCGTGAGGTTCAACATCAGCAATCAGCCACGCGGCAGTGCTGCATAGATGCAGCGAAAACCGACATAAACCACGGAGAAATCCGCGGGCTTCCATTGCATGGACTCCGCCCGCATCTGGTGAGCGCCATACCACCAGGAGCCGCCAGCGGTGAGTGCCGTGTCGCCTTGCCTGTCTGCCAGCCATTCCCAGGCATTGCCGCCCATGTCATGCAAACCGTTGACGCCACGGCGGGTGGCCCCGGCAGGCGCCAGCTGCGGCCATGGATCGGAGGCGTTGGTATTCGCACCGTCCTCGCTGCGCCCCGTTGGATAGGGATAGGTCTGGCCCTTGACGAAGCCTGAACGCACCCCATGGCCTTGCTCCGTATAAGCGGCGCGAGTCCACTCGACGCGGCTGGGAAGACGACCACCGGCCCATGCGCAGAAGTCGCGGGCCTCGTACCAGTTGACATGCACGGCAGGCCATTGCGGGCTCTGTGGCGGCACGCCGAACGGGCGGTGGACATTCCAGCCAGCGCGGCGCTCCCAGCCATTTCCCCATTCATGTCCGCCACCGTCGAGTTCGGCCGCGGTGGTGCGGCCCGTCGCCAACGCGAAATCGGCGAAGCGGGCAATGCTGATTTCGTACCGCTCCATGAAAGAACCGTCGATGGAGACCCTGTCCTGGCCGTGGGCAGTCAGCGGACCAACGGCCAGCACCATGACCAGGGCTTTCAAACCGATCCGCTGTGTTTTCATCCGTCCGTCCGTTTCCTGGAATGGGTCGTCAGCCTGGAACAGGCGCCTCGGCCGAGATGAGTCTTTCGCGGCGCAGCGATTCCCAGAACGATGCTGGGATGGCCACCCGCATCGATGCTGCGTTGGCCTGCACCTGACCGGGTACGCGGGCGCCGGGAATGATCGCAGCAACGACCGCCGGCGCAGCGGCGAATTGCAGCGCGGCGGTACGGATGTCGATGCCATGCTGATCGGCGATGGCGGCCAGGCGTGCACGCTTGTCCGTGGCGCCGGGGGGAATCTGGTCGCTGAAGTGATACCGGTTGCGCCCACCCAGGAACCCGTCGTTCAGCGGCGTGCCGACCACGACGGAAATGCCTTTTCGCTGCAATGCCGGAAAGGTGCGGGCCAGCGCGTTAGCGTGGTCCAGGATGGAGTATTGGCAGGCCAGCAGCACGATGTCCGGCGTCGGCACTTCGGACTCGGCCGCCAGCACGGCGGCATCAGGGGTGTTGATGCCGAAGCCCCATCCGCCGATCAGCCCCTGATCGCGCATGTGCGCCAGTTCTGTCATCGCCCCGCCCTTTCCAGCAGCGACGCCGAAGTGATCGCGCCAATCGCCAGAGAGTTCGGCATTGTCAGGCGACAGATCATGGATGTAGACGATATCGATCTTCGGCAAACCCAGCCGCTGCAGGCTGTCTTCCACCGATCGGCGAGCACCGGCCGCCGTGAAGTCGTAGCGGTACCCCATCGGTGCGGGCTGCACCCACAGCGCGGGGTTGGGCAGCGCACCGCGCCGAGCTTCCAGAACACGCCCCACCTTGGTGGACACGACATAGTCGTCCGGGTTCTTGTCCCGCAGGAAGTGCCCCAGCCGGTATTCGCTGAGCCCGTAACCGTAGAAAGGCGAGGTATCGAAATGCCGCACGCCCGCATCCCACGCGGCCTGCAATACCGCCTGGGCCTGCGCATCGCTGATGGTGGCAAAGATGTTTCCCATCTGTGTTCCGCCCATGCCGAATCGGAACGCCGGCCGGTAACGTGCGCCCGACGGGGGATTGCGGGGCAATGCCCGATCGCTGAGCACGCCGCGCGTGGGCAGGATGCTGCCGCGCTCCCTGAGCGCCGGCGAGAGGCCGGGCGCCTGTGCGAACGCCAGGGGCGCAACGGCGAAACCGGCCAGCGTGCTGGCAGTGGCGGTGTGCAGGAAAGATCGGCGGTCCATGGTGGTTAAAGCCTCGGTGGGTCAACGGAAGGCCGTTCGCAAGAAGGTGCGAACCGGCCGAGAAAGGAAGGAACGAAAAGGGGCATCTGGCTACGGTTGCCGCGCGCACATTGCCATCCGGGCGCGGCGGATCAGACCTTGATCCGTTGACCCATCTTGCGCATCCACCTGACCGAATCCGCTCGGCCGGATTACGGATTCGTAATCCGGCGCTCATGCCGGCCATGCACAATCCAACGGGAGGTGCAGCCAATGCACAAAGTGCTGGTGATTGAAGATGACCGCGGTGTGGCCGACTACCTATGTCAGGGGCTTTCCGAGTGCGGCTACCGGGTGGACATCGCGCACGACGGCCCGAGCGGACGCGCCGTGGCGCTCGCCGGCGACCACGCGCTGGTGCTGCTGGACGTCATGCTCCCTGGGTGCGATGGCTTCGAAGTCCTGCGCGCTATCCGTGGCAAGGGCAACTTGCCCGTTCTGATGCTGACCGCGCGCGATCGCCTCGACGACAAAGTGCACGGTCTGAATGCGGGCGCAGACGACTACCTCGTCAAACCATTCGCTTTCTCGGAATTGCAAGCGCGGGTCGAAGCGCTGATCCGGCGTGGGCAGGCCAGTTTCCAGGAACATACGCAGTTGCGCATCGCGGACCTGGAGCTCGACCTGGGGGCGCACAAGGTGAGCAGGGCCGGCCGCCGGATTGAATTGTCGACCAAGGAGTTCCAGTTGCTGTCGCTCCTGATGCGCCGCAAGGGCCAGGTGCTGACCCGCACCACGCTCGCCGAACGCGTCTGGAACATCCACTTCGACTCCGATACCAACATGGTGGAGGTAGCGGTGCGGCGCCTGCGCGCGAAGGTGGATGACGCATTCCGCCACAAACTGATCCATACGGTGCGAGGCGTCGGCTACATCATGGAGCACCGCGGTGGCAACGACGGCGACGCTTAACGGCGGGGTGATCGCATGTTGATGGCGACGCATTCGGTCGTCCGCCGGATCGCGCTGCAACTGGGCGCGGGCGTGGCACTGCTGCTTGGCGCGATCTCCATCATCGTGTACCTGGGAGTTCAGACGCTGCACGAGCAGGCCCAGTCGCAACTGCTCGCCATCAAGGTACAAAAGCTGGTGGAGACTTCCAGCGCATTGCTACGCCCGGGGACCCAGGATTTTCTGGACCTGTTGCAGACCAACGCGGTCAAACGCCAAGGCTCGCGGCTGGAGCTGCGCCGTGCGGACGGCACCGCCTTCTATCAGGATTCGAACGACGAGGCTCATACGCTGTCGGCCCAGGTACGTTCGCGCCGGTTCGAGTTGCGTTCAGCAGATGGGCAGATCGCCCTGACCGGCCGCTTCGATATCGACATCTCGCAGGACGAGCAGCGCCAGCAGGCACTTGCACACCTGCTGGCATTGGCGACGGCCATCGGCGCGCTGCTGAGTGCAGGTCTCGCCATCGTGGTCGTGCGGCGTGACCTGCATCCGTTGCGCCATCTGGCAGCGCAAACCCAGGCGATGTCAGCCAGTGGACAACTCACACACCTGCAGCTGTCTCGACACAGCACAGAGTTGGCGCCTCTGGTCGAACAGTTCAATGAGTTGATCGATCGGCTCGAAACGGGTCGAACCCAGCTGGAGGCGTTCAATGCCGACGTTGCGCACGAGCTGCGAACGCCACTGACCGCCCTCATCGGGAAAACCGAGCTGGCGCTGTCGCGTCCCCGCGCGGCCCCCGAATTGGCAAGAACGCTGGAGTCCAATCTGGAGGAGCTGGGGCGCATGGCCTCTGTGGTGAACGACATGCTGTTCCTGGCGCGTGCCGACGGTGGCCAGCGTGCCCGAATGGACGCCCCGCACAGCCTGGGCAGGCTGATCTCCGAACTTTTCGAGTACCACGAAGCGCACGCTGCGCAAAGCGGTCTCCGGCTAGCGCTGGAGGGCGAACTCTTCTTGCCGGTCGATGACCGGCTGGTACAGCGGGGGGTATCCAACCTGCTCAGCAATGCATGCCGTTACGCAAAGCCCGGCACCACCGTTCGGGTGGTGCTGACCGCGCAGGGCGCGGCCGGCCCGAGCGTTTCCGTGGTCAACCAGGGGACACCGATTCCCGAGGCAGTGCTGCCGCGCCTGTTCGATCGGTTCTACCGCGCCGACTCGGCACGGCAACGCGAAGGCATGCACGCCGGACTGGGCCTTGCCATCGTGGCCGCCATCGCGCGCATGCACGGTGGCGGCGTCTGGGCGCACTCCACGTCAGAGGGAACCGAAGTAGGAATTCGCTTTGGCAGCTGGACGGGCGCTGGCGCAGTGGCTCAACCACAGCTCCCCAGGTGACCGCACTGCGTGCAGTAATCGCACCCATCCTTGCGGATCACCGCATGCGCGCCGCACTCGGGGCACTTCTTGCCGGCCATGGCCGGGGGCATGCCCATGGGTGCCTCGGGCTCGTCCAGCGGCAGCACCTGCTGCACGGGGTCGGGCACGCGGCTGGCGAGGATGTTCTGGATGGCGTAGGCCATGGCGGCGACTTCGGAGTCGTGCCACAGCGGTACGCGGGTGCCGTCCTCGCGCTGGCGCGTGCCCAGGCGGACGGGGCCGCGGTCCCACGCCACCTTGCGCATGTCGCTCAGGGCACGTTCCAAGAAGCCGCCGCGCGCGGCCAGCGAGAGCATGCGCATGCTGGAGGTGATCCATTGCTGCGATTCACCGCTCTGGCCCACAGGCATGAAGAACTCGATGGCGCGGTCCACCGTGCCGGTGCCGTTGGCATTGGGCACGGGCAAGAAGGACACGACCAGATACAGCGTCTTGTGGCCCTCCTGCGTCCAGTACTCCACCTTTTCCGCCACGGCGGGCAGCGCGCCTTTGGGGCGGCTTTCGATCACGGTGCGCATCGGGTCATGGACCACCGCAGCCGCCGATGAAGTGGCGGGCATGGCGGCAGGCGCAGGCGCAGCGGAAGGCGGGGCCTCGGGCGCATGGGTCTCCAGCACAGCGCCCAGGATGGTGTTGGGCCGGTAGGTCGCCAGCCCTTTCAATCGCGCGCGCCAGGCCTTGAGGTACAGGTCCTTGAAGTCTTCGTAGGGGTAGTCGGCCGGCACGTTCACCGTCTTGGAGATGGCCGTGTCGACGAAGGGCTGCACCGCTTCCATCATCGCGATATGGTCCGCGGCGGGCATGGACAGCGCACTCACGAAGTACTCGGGCAGCGCGTTCACGTCGCCGCCCAGTTCGCGGTACAGGCGCCAGGCATGGTCTTCCACGGCGTATTCGCTCATGCGGCCGTCGCCCTCGCGCTTCCTGCGCTTGTAGGTCCACGAGAACGGCGGCTCGATGCCGTTGGAGGCGTTGTCGGCAAAGGCCAGGCTCACCGTGCCCGTGGGTGCGATCGACAGCAGATGGCTGTTGCGGATGCCGTGCTCGCGGATCTGCGCCTGCAAGTCCTGCGGCAGCCGGCTGGCGAAGGTGCCGGGCGCCAGGTACCCCGCGGCGTCGAACTTCGGAAACGCGCCCTTCTCGCGCGCCAGCGCCACCGAAGCGGCATAAGCCGCATCGCGCAGCCGCTCGGCGATGCGCGCAGCCATGGCGCGGCCCTCGGCACGGTCGTAGCGCAGGCAGAGCATGGCCAGCGTGTTGCCCATGCCCGTGAAGCCCACGCCGATGCGGCGCTTGGCGGCCGATTCGGCGCGCTGCGCTTCCAGCGGCCAGAAGGTCACGTCCAGCACGTTGTCGAGCGCGCGCACTTGCGTCGCCACGCTCTGTTCGAAGGCATCGAAATCGAAGACCGGCGCGCCGACCAGGCCGAACGGGTTGCGCACGAAGCGCGTGAGGATGATGGGCCCCAGGTCGCAGCAGCCGTAGGGGGGCAACGGTTGCTCGCCGCAGTTGTGCACGTACAGGCCATTCGCATCGAAGGCATGGCAGTCCGCTACGGTGACGTCGTACACATCCTCGGTGCCGGCCGGTGCGATGGACTCCACGGTGGCGGTGAAGCGCTCGCGGTTCAGGCGGCGCTGGTAGCCCGCCAGGGCTGCCTCCAGCCGCCCGGCCTTGGCGGTGTCGGCAAAACTGATGCGATCGGCGTACACCGGCAGGTTGTCGCCCGCCACCACCAACTCGTGCTGGGCCCGCGTGGAATACGCTTGTTGGCCGCCGCGGCCATCGGGCAGCAGACGCTGCTGCGCGGGGCGCCGGTCGGAGTACAGCGTGGAAGCGATGCCGAAGCGCAGCAGCATGCGCTGCACGGTGCGCAGCAGCGTTGCATCGCTTTGCGACAGGCGCACGCTCACGCCCTTGTCCTGCGTGCCCTGCACCGAGCCGTCGGCGTCGAACAGCCCACGCAGCAGGCCTGCGGCGAAGCGGGAGGAGCACCGTTCCATGGCGGGCGTGATCGTCTTGTGGCCCGGCCGCATGCCCAGGGCATGCGCCAGGCGCCACAGCGCACCGCTGGCCATGCGGGCCTCGCCACGTGCGCCGATGGGGCGTTGGAAAACGCCGAAATCCGCACGGTGGGGCAGCGTGGCAGCAGCGGCCTCCGCCGCCTGGACGATGCCGGCCGCGCCGGTGGCGGCGTAGGCGACGGTGCCGTTGCCCACCTGCCGCAGCTCGGGCGCCCACACCGAAATCACGGCCTTGTCGGCTTTCAAGATGCCGTCGGCCACGAGCAGCCCGAGCAGGTAGCCCTCGGCCTCGGTCCCTGCGCCGTCCCAGCCGCCCAGCGCGCGGTGGTCGTGCAGCACGATCTGGTCGCCGGGCTGCAGTTCTGCGGCCGGCGTCCATTCCAGGGCCTGGGCATAGCGGGTCTGGCGCGCCACGCGCCGCACGCGGTGGTCGGCCGTGAGGCGCAGTGCGTGCCCTTCGCGCGTGCGCAGCTCCACCACCGGCTTGTGGCCGGTCTTGAAGAAGCCATCGCTCTCGGTCGCGAAGATCTTGCCGTCCACCACCGCGCCGAACTGCCGGCCGACGAGGTCGGCCACCTGCGCGGGGCCGTCCGCCGTCATGACCCAGGTGTCGGCCGTGACACAGGGATTGGTCGCCGCGATCGCTTCGCAGTAATGCAGGTTGTTGTCGCGGTTGATCGCATCCAGGAACAGAATGCCCGGCTCGGCGAAGTCGTAGGCCGACCGCATGATGGTGTCCCACAGGTCGCGGGCCTGCACGGTGCGGTACACCCACTGGCCGTCGGTGCGCTGCACCGCGCCTTGCTCCAGCAGCGCGGCGCCGGGGCGGGCCGCGTGCACCAGGTCCCACGGCTGGCCATCGACCACGGCCTTGACGAATGCGTCGGGCACACCCACCGACACGTTGAAGTTGTTCCACCGCCCGGGCGTGCGCTTGGCGGTGATGAACTCGAGCACGTCGGGATGGTCGATGCGCAGCACGCCCATCTGCGCGCCGCGCCGCGCGCCCGCGCTCTCGACCGTGGAGCACGACTGGTCGAACACGTTGATGTAGCTGCACGGCCCCGACGCGAGCGAGGCCGTGCCCTTGACCTGCGCGCCCTTGGGCCGGATGCGCGAGAAGTCGTAGCCCACGCCGCCACCGCGCCGCATGGTCTCGGCGGCCTCGCGCAGAGCTTCGTAAATGCCGGGGTAGCCACCGTCGTCCACGCCCTGGATGCAATCGCCCACGGGCTGCACGAAGCAATTGATGAGCGTGGCCTGGATGTCGGTGCCGGCGGCGCTCATGATGCGCCCGGCGCCGATCGCCCCCGCTCGCAGGTTGGCGAGAAAGCGTGCCTCGTGAGCCGCGCGCTCGGCGGCGGGCTCCACCGAGGCGAGGGCCCGGGCCACGCGGCGGTAGAGGTCCTCCACGTCGGTCTCGCCGGGCTTGAGGTACTTCTCGCGCAGCACGTCCAGGCTGATGGGCTGAACGGGGGTGGCGTCGGACGCCATGGGGGTGAAGGGGTCGCGTTGCATGTCGCTGGCGCTTTCCAAAAACACTGCCAAACCGCTGTTTTACTCCTGCGCGCGCCCCTGCGGGTTGCCCAATGTCAACGCGAACGGCGAGGATTTGCCGATGGCGCCGAAGGGGCTTCAGAGGCGCGGCGGTGGCGGCGAATGTTGCGTTTTGTTTCCTGGATCGAAACGCTGCGATTCCCCGGCAGGGGGTTATTCCGCCCGGCCGGAAGCCCCATAGTCCAGGCGACGCGCCTGGTGCGCGCCCGACCACCCCATCGCTCTTGCCCCTCAAGGAAAATCCATGTCCCCCACTGCCGAACTGGCCGCCGAACTCGAAACCGTGACTTCCGGCCCCGATGCGACCCCGCTGATCGAACGCCTGCAATGGCGCTATGCGGCCAAGAAGATGGACCCCGCCCGCGCCGTGCCGGCCGAGAAGGTCGAGCGCATCCTCGAAGCGGCGCGGCTGGCGCCCACCTCCAGCGGGCTGCAGCCATTCGAGATCATCGTCGTCACCAACACCGAGGTGCGCCAGCGCATCCAGGCCATCGCGTGGAACCAGGCCCAGATCACGGACGGATCGCACCTGCTGGTGTTCGCCGCCTGGGACGACTACACCCCCGAGCGCATCAACGCCATGTTCGACTACACCAACGCGGTGCGCGGCTTCAAGAACGAGGGCTGGGAGAACTACCGCAACATGCTGCTGAACACCTACCCGCAGCGCGGCGCCGAGGTGAACTTCCAGCACGCGGCGCGGCAGGCCTACATCGCCCTGTCCGCAGCCCTGATGGCCGCTGCGTACGAAGCGGTGGACAGCACGCCCATGGAAGGGTTCGACCCCGAAGCGCTCGACGGCATCCTGGACCTGCGCGCCCGCGGCCTGCGCAGCGTCGCGATTCTGCCCCTGGGCTACCGGCAGGCCGAGCAGGACTGGCTGGCCCCGCTGGCCAAGGTGCGGCGCCCGCGCGAGCAGTTCGTCACCGAGGTGTGATCCGGGCACGGGCACGGGTCAAGACGGCCGCGGCCTGGCGGTGCGGCCGGCGCTAGCATCGGCGCCATGCACCGCCCCACGCTCCCATTTCTTCGCCGCGTGCGCACAGGCCGGCCGGCCCGTGCCCTGTTCGCCGCCGCGCTCCTGGCCGCCCTGTGCGGCTGCGCTTCGCTGAGCGCGCCAGTCGGCAAGGCACCTGCGTCCCCCACGCCCTGGCTCGCACAGGTCCAATCCCTGCTGCCCGCAGACGTCCTGCTGATCGGCGAGCAGCACGACGCCCCCGAACACCAGGCGCTGGAGCGCGAGGCCGTGCAGTGGCTGGCCGCGCGCGGGCAGTTGGCGGCGCTGGTGATGGAGATGGCCGACAGCGGCCGCGCCACCGGCGGTCTGCCCCGCGATGCGACGGAAGGCCAGGTGCAGCAGGCACTCGGCTGGAACGCGGCGGCCTGGCCGTGGGCGCAGTACGGCCCGGTGGCGATGGCGGCGGTGCGTGCGGGCGTGCCCGTGCGCGGCGGCAACCTGCCGCGCAGCGAAATGGGCGAGGCGATGCGGGACGAGCGCTGGGACCGCCACCTCGACCCTGCCGCGCTGGAGCGCCAGTACACGGCCCTGCGTGACGGGCACTGCGGCCTGCTGCCCGAGGCGCAGATTCCCGGCATGGCCCGCATTCAGATCGCCCGCGATGCGCGCATGGCGGCCGTGGCCGCTGCGGCGCGGCGGCCTGGGCAGGCGGTGGTGCTGGTGGCCGGCGGCGGCCACGTGCTGCGCAGCGTGGGCGTTCCGACGCACTGGTTTCCCGGCCTCGTTGCCAAGGTGGCGCTGGCGCAGGCCGAGGGCGCGCCGGCGGCCCTGCCGGGCGAGGCGGATGCGGTGCACGCCACGCCCGCCCTGCCGCAGCGCGACCATTGCGCCGAGCTGCGGGGCTCACAAAGTGGGCAGGGTGGACAAGGTGCACGGGGTACGAAGGGCGCCGCACGATGAGTTGACGGCCCAGCATCAAAAAGGCCTCCAGCGCAATAAACACTAGGGAGTATAGCTATGATTTTCATAGCAAACAGTTCACTGACCCCATGGCGCTCCAGCCCCGAGCGCGCCCGCTTCGCTACGCGCTCACCGGCCCAGGCACCTGCGCGCGCAGCAGCGCCGTGAACTCGGCCGCCGGCAGCGGGCGCTGGCACAGGTAGCCCTGGTAGCGGTCGCACCCGCGCTCGCGCAGGAAGGCCAGTTGCTCGGGCGTCTCCACGCCCTCGGCCAGCACGGCCAGCCCCAGGCTGTGGCCCATGGCGATGATGGCCGTGCAGATGGCCATGTCGTCGGTGTTCTGCGGCAGGTCGCGGATGAAGCCCTGGTCGATCTTGAGCACGTCGATCGGAAAGCGCTTGAGGTGCGCCAGCGATGAATAGCCCGTTCCGAAGTCGTCGATCGCCATGCGCAGGCCCAGGCCGCGCAGGCGCAGCAGCACCTGGCGGGCCTCTTCGGGGCGCTCGGCCAGGGCGCCTTCGGTGATCTCCAGCTCCAGCAGGGTCGGCGGGTAGCCCGATGCGGACAGGGCGGAGGCCGCGCAGCCGGCCAGGTCGGTCAGGTGGAACTGGCGCGGCGACACGTTCACCGCCAGGGTGAGGCCGGGCAGCCCGGCCTCGCGCCACGCCTGGCCCTGGCGGCAGGCCTCGTGCATGACCCATTCGCCCAGCGGGCCGATGATGCCGGAGCGCTCGGCCACGGGGATGAAGCGCGCGGGCGAAATGAGGCCTTCCTGCGGGTCCATCCAGCGTACGAGCGCCTCGGCGCCGATCACGCGGCCCGAGGCAATGTCCACCTGTGGCTGGTAGTGCAGTTGCAGATGGCCCAGCGCCAGCGCGGCGCGCAGGCGCGATTCGAGCGCCAGGCGCTCGCGCGCGGCCCGGGTCATGGCTTCGCTGAAAAAGCACCACGCGCCGCGCCCGCGCTCCTTGGCGCCGTACACGGCCGCGTGCGCGCCCTGCAGCAGCGCCTGCGCGCTGTCGCCATGGCGCGGAAACAGGCTGATGCCCACGCTCGCCCCGGCCACCACCTCGAAGCCCTCGGGCGAGCGCCAGGGCTCGGCCACGGCGGCGATCAGCGTGCGGGCAATCGCGGCGGCCTCGTCTTCGCTGTGGGCCTGGCGCACGAGCACGCCGATCTCGTCGCCCGCCAGGCGCCCGGCCAGGTCGCCGGGGCGCAGGGCAGATTCCAGCCGGCGCGCGATGTGCCGCAGCACTTCGTCGCCGGCGGCGTGGCCGTAGCTGTCGTTCACGTCCTTGAACCGGTCCAGGTTCAGCAGCAGCACGGCCATGGGCTCGCCGGTTTCGCGGGCCTGGGCCGTGGCCTCTTGCAGCCGCTGGGCGAACCAGGTGCGGTTGGGCAGCCCGGTGAGCGGGTCGTTGTGGGCGAGGAACGCCAGGCGCTGGCGCTGGGCGTGCTCCTGCGACACGTCGGTGAAAAGGCACACGTAGTGCGTGATCGCGCCCGCGCCGTCGCGCACGGTACTGAGCGACATGCGCTCGGGGAACACCTCGCCGTTCTTGCGCCGGTTCCAGATCTCGCCCTGCCAGCGGCCGGTGCGCGACAGCTCGGCCCACAAGGCTTCGTAGAAGGCGCGGTCGTGCCGGCCCGACTTGAACAGGCGGGGCGTCTCGCCCAGCAGCTCCGCCTCGGTGTAGCCCATCAGCCGGGTGAAGGCCGCGTTCACCGACAGGATGCGGTTGTGCGCATCGGTCACCACCATGCCCTCGATGGCGTTGTCCACCACGGTGGTGGCCAGGCGCTGGCGCTCTTCGGCGCCGCGCGCCCTCTGCGCCATCTGCGCGAACTCGCGGCCCTGATCGGCGCTCGCGGCGGCATCGGAGGCGCGCAGCCAGCGCAACCCGGCGGCCGCCAGCGCGGCGGAGCCGAGCACGAAGGCGATGTCCTTGGCGCTGCCGTACAGGCCGGCGCCACCCGGCAGCGACGCCAGCAGCGCATCGCCGCCCGCCAGCCAGGCCACGCCCGCCGCGACGTACCCGGCCCATGCCCAGCCGGGCACCCGCTTCGGGGCGGGCCCCTCCTCTTCTTCCATGAATGTCCTTGTCGTGCTTGCCACCGGTGGCGCCGTGCTGCCGCCCGCGCTCCGTGAGATGAGCGCGTATTTTCGCGCCCGGCCGAGGCCCCGCCGGACAAACGCCGGGTGCTGCGACAATCGCCCCGCTATGAACCAAGCCTATATCCTTACCCTGTCCTGTCCCGACAAGCTCGGGCTGGTGCATGCGGTGTCCGGCTTCCTGCTGGAGCATGGCGGCAACATTGAAGAGGCCGCCCAATACAACGACCACGCCACGGGGCTGTTTTTCATGCGCGTGCAGTTCGCCTGCGGGGAGCACGACCATGCGGCGCTGAAGACGCAGCTGGCCGCCTTCGCCAGCCCGCATGGCATGCACTGGCAGCTGCACGCCGCCTCGGAGCCGATGAAGACGGTGATCATGGTCAGCCGCGAGGGCCACTGCCTGAACGACCTGCTGTTCCGCTGGAAGTCGGGCCTGCTGCCGGTGCACATCGCCGCCATCATCAGCAACCACCGCGACTTCTACCAACTGGCGGCCAGCTACAACGTGCCGTTCCACCACATTCCGGTGACGGCCGCCACCAAGGCGCAGGCCGAGGCCCGGCAGTTCGAGATCATCGAATCCGAAGGCGCCGAACTGGTGGTGCTGGCGCGCTACATGCAGGTGTTGTCGGACGACCTGTGCCGCAAGCTGCAGGGCCGGGCCATCAACATCCACCACAGCTTCCTGCCCAGTTTCAAGGGCGCCAAGCCTTACTACCAGGCGCACGACCGCGGCGTGAAGCTGATCGGCGCGACCGCCCACTACGTGACGGCGGACCTGGACGAAGGCCCCATCATCGAACAGGACGTGGCCCGCGCGGACCACAGCAAGACGGTGGAGGACCTGACCGCCATGGGCCGCGACACCGAAAGCCAGGTGCTCGCCCGCGCCGTGAAGTGGCACACCGAGCACCGCGTGCTGCTCAACGGCCACAAGACCGTCATCTTCCGCTGAAGACCGCCCGATGAGCGCCCCCCGGCCGCCCGAACCCGCGCGCAGCAACGCGCGCGCGGCCGATGCCGGTGCCGCAGGCTGGGACGGGCCGGCCGGGAGCCGCCGCATCCCGCCCATCCAGTGCCTGCTGACCTTCGAGGCCCTTGCCCGCCTGCGCAGCGTGACGCAGACCGCCGACGAGCTGTGCGTGACCCCCAGCGCCGTGAGCCACCGCGTGCGGCAGCTGGAGCAGACCCTGGGCGTGCGGCTGTTCGGCCGGGCAGATTTTTCGCTCACCACAGAAGGCAGTGCCTACCTGGCGCATGTGCGCGAGGGCCTGAGCGCGCTGCAGCGCTTTCCGGGCGCGGCTGCGGCGCCGGGCAAGCGCCGGCTCAAGCTGGCTGTGACGCCCACCTTTGCCCGGGCCATCCTGATCCCGCGACTGCGCCAGTTCACCGAGGCCTATCCAGAAATCGACCTGGCGCTGCAGGTGTCCATTCCGCTCCTGGACGTGGTGGCCGAAGATGCCGACTTGGTGGTGCGCTTCGGCCCCGGCCATTACGCCGACCTGGAACACGTGGAGCTGGCCCGCGACCGGGTCACCCCGCTGGCGTCGCCCGCCTTCGTGCGCGAGCACGGCCCCTTCGAGCGCCCGGAAGACCTGGAAAGCGTGCCGCTGCTGCGCAGCCCGCTGGAACCCTGGCGCACCTGGTTCGGCGCCAGCGGCCTCGACTGGGCCGAGCCCACCGAAGGCTCGCAGTTCAACGACATCGGCCTGATGTGCGACGCCGCCGCGGCCGGCATGGGCGTGGCGCTGGTGCGGCTCAAGCTGGGCGCGCCCTGGCTTGAAAACGGCACGCTGGTACGCCTGTACCCGGGCGAGGCCCCCAGCCCCCACGCGCACTACCTGTGCTGGCGCACCGGCACCATGGACCGCTGGGAGTGCGCCGCCTTCACGGACTGGCTGCGCCGCACCATGGGCTGAACGGCAAGGCGACCTGCCCTGCCTTGTTCCCTACCCACTCCAGGGGTCTTTGCGGCGGCAAACCGATGGCGTCTGCCCGGCAAGCCGCGCGGGGCCACGAAATGTCGCTTTTTGTAAAAAACACGCTTGCGCAGCAGACCGAGCCCCGTCAAGATTCCCAAAGCCCTGCGTTGGCACAGGTTGATTTCAAAAGGGAGGCGTGGGCGGCCCATAGCACGGACAGTACGCGCCTGGTCGGTCCTCCTGCAGGCGCTGCATTCAAGCCGGCCGCAGCAATGGCCGATAACGCATTGACCCCGCCCACCAGGACCTCGCCGCCATGAACGCTTCCCTTGCCCCCCTTGCTGCCTCCGAGTTCGAGCGCGCCCGCACCACCGGGCTGCTGGCTGCGCTGGAACGCGTCCAATGCACCATCGAATTCGACCTGGACGGCCGGGTCCAGCATGCCAACCCGCTGTTCCTGGACCGCATGGGCTACACGCTGGAGGAGATCGTCGGGCAGCACCACCGCATCTTCTGCCCGCCGGAGCTGGCCGCCAGCGCGGCCTACCGCACGATGTGGGAGCGTCTTGCCGCCGGCGAAGTCGTCGAGGATGTCTTCCTGCGGCTCACCAAGCAGGCCGAGCCGGTGTGGCTGCAGGCCTCGTACAACCCGATCTTCGACAGCGCCGGGCGCCCGGTGGGCGTGGTCAAGCTGGCCACCGACGTGACCCATGCGCGCAACAGCCAGGCCGATTTCGAAGGCAAGATCGCCGCGGTGAACCGGGTGCAGGCGTTGATCGAGTTCGATCTGAACGGCAAGGTGCTGCACGCCAACGGCAATTTCCTGAAAGTCTTCGGCTACACCGAGGACGAGATCGTGGGCCAGCACCACAGCCTTTTCTGCGCGCCCGAAGTGGTGCGCTCGGCCGAATATGCGCGCCTGTGGGAGCGGCTGGGCCGGGGCGAAGTCGACGCCGGGCGCTACCGCCGCGTGGCCAAGGACGGCGCGGACGTCTGGATCCAGGCGTCGTACAACCCGGTGCTCGACTCCTCGGGCAAGCCGTACAAGGTGGTCAAGTTCGCCACCGACATCACCGAAGAGACGCGCCAGGCGGCGGAAACCAAGGGCAAGCTCGACGCCATCGGCCTGTCGCAGGCGGTGGTCGAATTCAACGTGGACGGCAGCATCCTGACCGCCAACCCGAACTTCCTGCGCACCATGGGCTACACGCTGGACGAAATCCGCGGCAAGCACCACAGCATGTTCTGCGACCCCGCCTTCGTCAAAACGCAGGTCTACCGCGATTTCTGGGCCGACCTGGGCGAGGGCAAATTCCAGAGCGCCCGCTACCGCCGCATCGGCAAGCACGATGCCGGCATCTGGATCCAGGCCACCTACAACCCGATCCTCGACCCGGACGGCCGCGTCTACAAGGTGGTGAAGTTCGCCGTCAACGTGACCGAGCAGGTCGAGCGCGAAGAGGCCGTGGCGCAGAAGGTGAAGGACATCGGTGCCGTGCTGCATGAAATCTCGGCGTCGATCGAGCATGTGGCGCGCAGCTCCGAGCGGTCGGCCGCTCTGGCCACCCAGACACAGCGCGAAGCCGGCGAAGGCAACCAGTTGCTGGCCCGCTCGCGCGAAGCCATCGCAGCCATCGAGCAATCGTCCACCGACATCCGCGACATCGTGGCCACCATCGGCGAAATCTCCGGGCAGACGCACCTGCTGGCCTTCAACGCCGCCATCGAGGCCGCGCGCGCCGGGCCGCACGGCATCGGGTTTTCTGTCGTGGCCGACGAGGTGCGCAAGCTGGCGGAAAAGTCGGCGCTCGCCGCGCAGGAAATCTCCAAGCTGGTGGGCAGCAGTGTTTCGCGCGTGGCCGAAGGCGGCCGGCTGTCCGAAGACGTGAGCGCGGCCTTCAACCGCATCCTGAGCGCGGTCGACAGCACCACGCAGTCCATCAGCGAAATCCGCAATGCCATGCTCGAGCAGGAAACCTCGACGCAGAACGTGGTGGCGCTGCTGGACACGCTGCAGGACGCCAGCTCGGGGCGCAAGAGCGCATGAACCTGCCCGCCAGCGCCGCTCCCCCTGCGGTCGAGCCGAACGTTCCCGTGCAACAGCCGGCTGCGCACGTACGGGTGCGCGTGGGCGACTGCCACATCGCGATTGCGGCCACGCACGTCGAGCGGGCGTTGGCGATGCCTGCACAAGGCCTGTCCCCCCTGCCCCGCCGGCAAGGCGCGCTGGCCGGGTTGATCGACCTGGCTGGCCGGCCGGTGCCGGTCGTTTCGCTGGAGCGCTGGCTGCCCATGGGCGAGGCGTCCATGCCGGCTGCGCAGCAGCGGGTGCTGGTACTGCACACGGAGCGCGCCCGAATCGGGCTGCGGGTCGATGAGGTCATGGGCGTGAAGGCCGTCGAGCCACAGGACATCGTGCGCGTGCACCACGACAACGGCAGCGGCGAAGAGCTGTTTGAATCGGTCGTGCCCGCCTCGGCCGGTGCGCCCATCCTTTCGGTGCTGGAAGTCGATCGACTCATGGCGCTGTGCCAGGTCTGGGGCGAAGACGCGGCGTGGGCCGGCGGGGCCGCCGCAGTGGCAGCGCATCCGGAAGCCACCGCCGCCACCACTGGCAGTGCAAAAGCGCCTATCCGCCACGCCGTCTTCGGCATCGGCGACGAACTGTGGGCCGTGCCGGCCGGCAGCATCAACACGGTGGTGCCCACGCCGCCCGTGGAGCTGAGCCTGCCCGGCGGCGGCCTGACGGTGGCGATCAGCGAACTGCGCGGCCGCAAGCTGCCGCTGGTGGGCATTGCCGTCCCGCCGGCCCAGGCCGGCACAGCCCTGCCGCCCTGGGTGGCCCTGCTGGAGCGGCAGGGCCAGTGGATCGGCCTGCTCGCGGACACCTGCCGGCAACTGGCCGACCTGGTGGAGGAGGACCTGGCGCTCACACCGGCCGAGCCCTTCCTGAAGGGCATCGCCTCGGTACCGGACATGGGCACGCTGCGGGTGTTGGACATCGACAAACTCTTCGGTGCCGTGCCCGAGGCCACCATGAGCCAGGTGCGGCCGGGCGCGGGGGGCGATCCGAATTCGGACGATGGCGATGGCGATGGCAATGGCGATAACCCGGCCGATTCGCACTTTCTGGTGTTCGAAGCCGGCGCGCTGTACGCCTCGCCGGTGGACAGTGTGGTCGGCGTCGTCGAACTGCCGCAGCCGACCATCGACGAACTGGTGCTCGGCCGTCCGGCCGTGATGCCGTGGCGCGGCAAGACGCTCAAGGTGGTGTCGCTGCCCTCGTTCGACGGGCAGCAAAACCCCATGGTGCCGCGCATGGCCATCCTGCTGGAGCCCCACCCTTCAGGCCACGCGCCCGTGGGCATCGCGATTTCACGGCTGTGCAACTGGCTGCCGGCCCACCGTGCCGACCACCGCGAAATGCGGCTGGGCTCGCTGGGCGATTTCCGCATGATCACGCACGAGCACGAGGGCAACAGCGCCAGCATGGTCGTCGTGGACCTGGGCGAAATGGCCTACCTGCTCGGCTGATCCGGGCGCTGCCTCCCACCTACCTTCCAGGACCTTTTCCAAAATGATCCCAGCCAGGCTCCCCGACAACGAAACGCAGCGGCTGCGCGCGCTGCAAGACCTGATGCTGCTCGACACGGCGCCGGAAGAGCGGTTCGACCGGTTCGTGCGCTTCGCGGCCGAGCAGCTGGACGCCCCCATCGCACTGATGAGCCTCATCGACGACGAGCGGCAGTGGTTCAAGTCGCGCGTGGGCCTGGCCCTGCCGCAGACGGGCCGCGACGTTTCGTTTTGCGCGCACGCCATCCTGCAGCCGGAACTCTTCGTGGTGGAGGACGCCAACCTCGATGCGCGCTTTGCGGGCAACCCGCTGGTGACGCAGGCGCCGCACATCCGTTTCTATGCCGGCGCCCCTTTGAGCGCACCGACCGGCGAGCGCCTTGGCACACTCTGCATCATCGACACCAAGCCCCGCAGCCTGAACCCGACCGAAAGGGCGGTGCTGCGGGCGCTGGGCCAGCTGGCCAATGAAACCATTGCCGGAAAAAAAGAAACCGACGCATGACCCGCTTGCCGCCTTTGCCCCTCCTTTTGCTGGTGGAGCCCCAATTCGTATTGCGCCGCACGATCGTCTCGGTCGCGCGGGACCTCGGCCTCGTGGAGTTCCATGAGGCCACCAGCGTGGCGCGCGCGCTGCCCGTGCTGGCCGCCCGGCCGTTTTTCGGCCTGGTGCTCGACTGCGACGATGTCTCGGCCTCGACCGACCTGCTCT
>Ga0308157_10003858_pt1 | contig 20912 bp, 23 predicted proteins | sample PhyBR1_FD_201035 | JGI IMG/M metagenome (GOLD analysis project Ga0308157, IMG submission 201035) | Phyllosphere microbial communities from UC Gill Tract Community Farm, Albany, California, United States - DLSLB.R1 | ecosystem: Host-associated > Plants > Phyllosphere > Unclassified | place: USA...
TGCCGTCGGCATTGACCAGGAATTTCGGCACGATGAACAGCGAAATGCCTTTCACGCCGGCCGGTGCATCGGGCGTGCGCGCCAGCACCAGGTGGACGATGTTGTCGGAGAAATCGTGCTCGCCGTAGGTAATGAAGATCTTGGTGCCGAACACTTTATAGGTGCCGTCGCCCTGCGGCTCGGCGCGCGTGCGTACGGCGGCCAGGTCGGAGCCGGCTTGCGGCTCGGTCAGGTTCATGGTGCCGGTCCACTCGCCCGACACCAGTTTTTCCAGGTAAATCGCTTTTTGTTCGTCGCTGCCGGCCGTCAGCAGCGCTTCGATGGCGCCATCGGACAGCAGCGGGCACAGCGCGAACGAGATGCTGCCCGAGTTCAGCATCTCGATGCACGGCGTGGCCAGCAGCTTGGGCAAGCCCTGGCCGCCGAACTCGACCGGATGCTGCACGCCTTGCCAGCCCGCCTCGCCAAACGCCTTGAAGGCGGCTTTAAAGCCTTTCGACGTCGTCACCTGGCCGTCGTGGAACCAGCTGGGTTCCTTGTCGCTGGCATGGTTCAGCGGCGCGATCACACCGCTGACGAACTTGCCGTTTTCCTCGAGGATGGCTTCGGCCGTATCGAGGGTGGCGTCTTCATTACCGGGCAGCGCGTTGACGGCGGCCAGGTCAGCCAGTTCGTTGATCACGAACAGCATGTCTTTGATGGGGGCTTGGTAGGGCATGGTTTGTCTCCGTATTCTCACGACGGTTGCACCGTCATTCCCGCGCAGGCGGGAATCCAATTTTTGCGCGCAGTGTTGGCTGTTGTGCTGGCCAACACGGCTCAAAGGAATTGAATCCCCGCCTGCGCGGGGATGACGGAGCTGGGGTTCGTGGTTAAAAAAAAGCCACGGTGGCCAGGATTCCCCAACCAGCGTGGCTCGTTTGTTTCGTTACTGCTTAGCCCAGCTCAGCCACCAGCTGCGGCACCACTTCAAACAAATCGCCCACGATGCCGTAATCGGCTACCGAGAAGATTGGCGCTTCCGGATCCTTGTTGATCGCGACGATCACTTTCGAATCCTTCATGCCGGCCAAGTGCTGGATCGCGCCGGAAATACCGACGGCGATGTACAGGTTAGGCGCCACGATCTTGCCGGTCTGGCCCACTTGCCAGTCGTTCGGCACGTAGCCGGCATCCACGGCTGCGCGCGAGGCGCCCATGGCGGCGTTCAGCTTGTCGGCCAGCGGTTCCAGGACCTTGAAGGCTTCGCCCGAACCCATGCCGCGGCCACCGGACACGATCACCTTGGCGGCGGTCAGTTCCGGACGGTCGGACTTGGCCAGCTCGCGGCCGACGAAGCGCGACGTGCCGGCATCGGCCACGGCGGTCACGGTTTCGGTCGCAGCCGAACCACCGGTGGCGGCAGCGGCATCGAAGCCGGTGGCGCGCACGGTGATGACCTTGACCGCATCCGACGATTGCACGTAGGCGATGGCGTTACCGGCGTAGATCGGACGCTCGAAGGTGTCCGGCGCATCCACTTTGGTGATTTCGGAAATCTGCGCCACGTCCAGCTTGGCAGCCACGCGTGGCAGGATGTTCTTGCCGTAGGCGGTGGCTGGCGCCAGGATGTGGCTGTAGCTCGATGCCAGCGCCAGGATCTGCTCGGCGACGTTTTCCGCCAGGCCGTCCGCGAAGTGCGGCGCGTCGGCCACGATGACTTTCGAGACACCGGCGATTTGCGCGGCAGCAGCTGCTGCAGCGCCGGCGTTGGAACCGGCCACCAGCACGTGCACGTCGCCGCCGCACTGGGCAGCTGCGGTCACGGTGTGGAGGGTGCTGCCTTTCAGGCTGGCGTTGTCGTGTTCTGCAATAACTAATGCGACCATGATGATTCCTTTAGATGACTTTGGCTTCGGTGCGCAGCTTGGCGACCAGGGTGGCGGCGTCCGGCACGATGATGCCGGCCGAGCGCTTAGCAGGCTCGACGACCTTCAGCGTTTTCAGGCGCGGGGTCACGTCGACGCCGAGGTCTTCCGGCTTGGTCACGTCCAGCGGCTTTTTCTTGGCCTTCATGATGTTCGGCAGCGTCACGTAGCGCGGCTCGTTCAGGCGCAGGTCGGTGGTGATGATCGCTGGCAGGGTGAGCGCCAGGGTTTCCAGGCCGCCGTCCACTTCGCGGGTGACGGTGACTTTGCCGTCTTCCAGTTCCACTTTCGATGCGAACGTGGCTTGCGGCCAACCGAGCAAGGCAGCGAGCATCTGGCCGGTCTGGTTCGAGTCGTCATCGATGGCCTGTTTGCCCAGGATGATCAGTTGCGGCTGCTCCTTGTCGGCCAGCGCCTTGATCAGCTTGGCCACTGCCAGCGGTTCCAGTTCCACGTCGGTCTGCACCAGGATGCCGCGGTCGGCGCCGATGGCCATGCCGGTGCGCAGGGTTTCCTGGCACTTGTCCACGCCGCACGAAATGGCGACCACTTCGGTGACCTTGCCCGATTCCTTGAGGCGCGTGGCTTCTTCCAGCGCGATCTCGTCGAACGGGTTCATCGACATTTTGACGTTGGCGATATCGACGCCGGTGCCGTCCGATTTGACGCGGACCTTGACGTTGTAGTCGACCACGCGTTTGACGGGTACCAAGACTTTCATAGCTGTGCCTTTGGGAAAATGGTGAATAACGATCTAAACAACGATCCAAATTAGTGGGCTAGATTATATGAGAAATCCGCCGGACACAATAAATTAAAGCACGATCGTGCGATTTTTAGTTAGTGGAACTCGTCTAAAAATATTTTTCAGACGGGCGCTCCAGGAGTGAAATACAGGGGAAAAGAGGCGGCGCCGTTTATTTGCGACGCATCAAAAACACGAATTCGCGGCCCGTTTGTACGTGGGATAGCAAGGCATTACCGGTCTGCTTGGCAAACGCCTGGAAATCGCGAACGGAGCCAGGGTCGGTTGCCATGATGCGCAGCACTTCACCGCTTTGCAATTCTGCCAAGGCTTTTTTCGCCTTCAGAATCGGCAGCGGACAGTGCAGTTCGCGCGCATCGAGTTCCATGTGGAATTCCATGATTTCGTTGTCTAATATCGTGTCGGTCATCAAAAAACCCGCTAGTTTGTTAAGCAGTTTCGCCATACTACTCCTTTTCGGAGTCCTTGACGCGCTGCACCAAAATAGTTCGCGGCCCGTTGCAATTTTGCAACGGGAACTTGCAAGTATACAATCAAGCCAGGTAAACAACAACGGCCCGCGCTTGACACGCGGGCCGTCTTTACCCCGATTTAACAGGGTTACTTGCAGATTTGAAGGCTTAGGCGCGGGTACCTACCCATGCGGCCACACCGGCCAGCGCCTGCGGCAGACCACTCGGATCGGTACCGCCAGCTTGCGCCATATCGGGGCGTCCGCCACCTTTGCCGCCCACTTGTTGTGCAACGAAGTTCACCAATTCGCCCGCCTTGACCTTGGACGTGGCGTCCGCAGTGACGCCGGCGATCAGGCTCACTTTGCCGTCGTTGACGGCAGCGAGCACGATGGCAGCGGTTTTCAGCTTGTCCTTGAGCTTGTCCATGGTCTCGCGCAAGGTGGCCACGTCGGCGCCTTCCAGCGTGGCTGCCAGCACCTTGATGCCGTTGACATCGACGGCCTTGGTGGCCAGTTCGTCGCCCTGGCCCGAGGCCAGTTTCGATTTCAGCGCCGCCAGTTCCTTCTCCAGCGATTTGACCTGGTCCTGCACGGCGCCGATCTTGACCAGCAGCTCGTCCGGGTTCGACTTGAACGCGGCCGCAGCATCGCCGAGCTTGCGCGACAAACCTTGTACCAGCGCCAGCGCGCCCTCGCCCGTGACTGCCTCCACGCGGCGGATGCCGGCGGCAACGCCGCCTTCGCCGATGATCTTGAACAGGCCGATGTCGCCGGTACGCTGCACGTGCACACCGCCGCACAGCTCTTTCGAGGTGCCGATGTCGAGCACGCGCACTTCGTCGCCGTACTTCTCGCCGAACAGGGCCATGGCGCCATGCTTCACCGCATCATCGAACGACATGTGCTGCGCGCGGGTAGCATGGTTCTCCAGGATCTCTTTGTTGACCTTGGCTTCCACTTCCGCGATCTGCTCGGCCGTCAACGGGGCATTGTGGCTGAAGTCGAAACGGGTTTTATCGGGATCGACCAGCGAACCTTTTTGCGCCACGTGGCCGCCCAGCACTTCGCGCAGCGCTTTGTGCATCAGGTGGGTTGCCGAGTGGTTGCGGATGGTGCGGCCGCGCTTGTGCAAGTCCACTTCTGCCGAGACGGCGTCGCCCACTTTCAGGCTACCTTCGGTCAGCACGCCGTGCTGGCCAAACACGTCGGCCTGGATTTTCAGCGTGTCTTCCACGGCAAACAGGCCGCCAGCTGCCTTGATGGCGCCCTGGTCACCGACCTGACCGCCCGATTCTGCGTAGAACGGCGTGGTATCGAGCACCACGATGCCCGACTCGCCTGCCTTGAGTTCCTGCACCGAGGCGCCATTGGCGTACAGCGCGATCACGGTCGAGTTGACGCTGAGGTCGTCGTAACCGACGAACCTGGTTTTCTCGCCCGTGTACTCGACATTGGCAGCCATCTTGAACTTGCCGGCAGCGCGCGCGGTTTTCTTTTGCTGCTCCATGGCGGCATTGAAACCGGCTTCATCGAGCGTGATGTTGCGTTCGCGGCAGATGTCAGCGGTCAAGTCCAGCGGGAAGCCGTAGGTGTCGTACAGCGTGAACGCGGTGCCGCCGTCCAGCTTGGTCGGATCCTTGGCCAGCTGCGCTTCCAGGATCTTCATGCCGTTTTCCAGCGTTTCGCCGAAACGCTCTTCCTCGGCTTTCAGGGTCGCGGCCACGCGGTCTTTCGCTTCGGCCAGTTCCGGATAGGCCAAGCCCATCTCGATATTCAGGTCTTCCACCAGCTTGTAGAAGAACGGTTTCGTTTGGCCCAGCTTGTGGCCGTGGCGCAGCGCGCGGCGGATGATGCGACGCAGCACATAACCGTGGCCTTCGGCGCCAGGGATGATGCCGTCAACGATCAGGAACGATGCGGCGCGGATATGGTCGGCAATCACGCGCAGCGACTTCGATTCCAGGTCGGTAGCGCCGGTTTCGCGCGCGGCAGCCTTGATCAGGTTCTGGAACAAATCGATTTCGTAGTTGCTGTGCACGTGTTGCAGCACGGCAGCCAGGCGCTCCATGCCCATGCCGGTATCGACGCACGGTTTGGGCAGCTTGTTCATATTGCCCGCTTCGTCGCGGTTGAACTGCATGAACACCAGGTTCCAGATTTCGATGAAGCGGTCGCCGTCTTCTTCGGCCGAGCCCGGAGGGCCGCCCCAGATGTCGGCGCCGTGGTCGTAGAAGATCTCGGTGCACGGGCCGCAAGGACCCACGTCGGCCATTTGCCAGAAGTTGTCGGACGCGTAGCGCGAACCTTTGTTGTCGCCGATGCGGATGATGCGCTCGGTGGGCACGCCGATTTCGTTGGCCCAGATGTCGTACGCTTCGTCATCCTCGAAATACACGGTGACGGTGAGTTTTTCAGCCGGCAGGCCGTAGACCTTGGTCAGCAGTTCCCACGCGTATTGAATCGCATCGCGCTTGAAATAGTCGCCAAAGCTGAAATTGCCCAACATTTCGAAGAACGTGTGGTGACGCGCGGTGTAGCCGACGTTTTCCAGGTCATTGTGCTTGCCGCCGGCGCGCACGCAGCGCTGCACGGTGGTCGCGCGCGAGTATGGGCGCGTATCGAGGCCAAGGAAAACGTCCTTGAATTGCACCATGCCGCTGTTGGTGAGCAGCATGGTTGGATCATTGCCAGGTACCAGCGGGCTGGAACGGACAATCGTATGACCCTTGGATTCAAAAAACTTGAGGAACTTCTCGCGGATTTCAGATGATTTCATGTCGTATGCAGGGAGGTAGCTGGCAAATGCAAAGGGTTGATTATATATGACCACAGAGGCCACAGGGTCTAGGTGAAGGCCGGGCCGATCAAATCAATACGGTCGGTGCAAAAACCGTCGACGCCCCATGACAGGATTTCCCGGCCACGCTCGGGCGTGTTGACGGTATAGCAAAACAGGCCGTAGCCCGCCGCCTTGATCTCGGCCGCCAGCGCGGCGCTCAAGTGCTTGTGGTTGGTGTGGATGGCAACCGCGCCCAGTTGCCGCGCCTGTTGCTGCCAATGGGGCGGAATGGTGTCCAGCAGGTAGCCGCGCGGCAGTTCGGGCGCGGCGTCGCGGGCGGCGGCCAGCGCCTCGTAGCTGAACGAGGACAGCAGCGGATAGCTGGCCGGGTCACCGGTGGCCAGTTCGGCGGCATAGCTGTCGCGGGTAACTTGGGCCACCCAGGTACCGGTTGCGGCCTCGAAGCCATCGGCGGGCTTGATTTCCACATTCATCCAGATGCGCTGCTGCTTGCAATAATCGATGAACCGGGTGTAGAACGGTATAAGCTCGTCGCGGAAAGCCTCGCCAAACCAGCTGCCGGCATCCATATTGGACAGTTCGATCGCATCGGTACCGGCCACGCTGCCCTGGCCGGGCACGGTGCGGCCGAATTCGGGATCGTGCACCACCATGCCGATGCCGTCGCGGGACAGCATCACGTCGAACTCGACGGCATGGAAGCCATAGGCCAGCCCGGCGCGCAGGCCGGCCAGCGTGTTTTCCGGCGCCAGCGTGCCGCCGCCGCGATGTGCAACAATTTTAGGATAGGGCCACATGGCAGTGCCTTGGAAAGTTGTTATGGCAAGGATAGCAACGTTATCACGAATCGCCGCGCTGCTGCTAGCGGCAGCGCCCTGCCCGGCCGCCGAGCCGGCGCAGGCGGAAATCATGGCGCGCGCCGCCATCGTGTACGCCGAGCGCCTGGCGGGCGGCGCCATCGACAGCGACCCGCAGTTCACCTTGCGCGTGCGTGCCATTGCCCAGGTGCTGATCCGCCAGGCGCGGCGCTACTATCCGGAAACCGCCGGCTGGGATTGGGAAGTGCATACCAGCGGCGATGAGCGCGCCAATGCAGACTGCATGGCCGGCGGCAAGATCCTGGTCAGCCAGGCCTACGCCGAGCGGCTCGGGCTGAACGATGCCGAACTGGCCATGCTGCTGGCGCACGAAATCCAGCACGCCGCGCTGCACCACAACCTGCTGGAATACCAGGCCGCGCTGCGGCTGGCGCCAGCGTGGGCAGCACGCTCGTTTGCGGAACTCGAAGATGCGGTCGACAACGACCGCGCGCTGATCTCGCTGCTGTCCGCCACCAATTACGCGCAAGAACAGGAGGCCGACCGCGAAGGCTTGCGCCTGGCCTGGCGCGCCGGCTGGCCGGCATCGCAGCTGCTTGGCTACTATCGCAAGATGCTGCGCGACGCGGACTGGCCCAATCGCGGCAAGCCCGACTACCCGTCACCTTCGCAGCGCTGGCGCGCAGCGCAGACACTGGCTGACAGCTTGCAAAAAAACTACGTGCCGCTACACTAGCGGCCTGATTGTTCGTGCTCAAAAGGTTGGAAACACATCATGACAGCTCAAAAAGCCTTAGGCCATATCCGCGTGCTCGATCTGAGCCGCGTGCTGGCGGGACCGTGGTGCTCGCAAAATCTGGCCGATCTCGGCGCGGATGTCATCAAGATCGAACGTCCCGGCAACGGCGACGACACCCGCGCTTGGGGCCCGCCGTATGCGCGCGACGCCGACGGCAAGGATACGACCGAGGCCGCCTACTACCTGTCCGCCAATCGCGGCAAGCGTTCGGTGACGGTCGACATCGCCAGTACCGAAGGCCAGCAGTTGCTGCGCGAGCTGGTGCGCCAGTCCGACGTGGTACTGGAAAACTACAAGGTCGGCCAGCTGAAACGCTACGGCCTGGACTATGAATCGCTGAAGGCGATCAAGCCGGACCTGGTCTACTGCTCGGTGACCGGCTTCGGCCAGGACGGCCCGTATGCACACCGCGCCGGCTATGATTTCCTGATCCAGGGCATGGGCGGCCTGATGTCGGTGACCGGCGAGCGCGACGACCTGCCCGGCGGTGGACCGCAGAAAGCCGGTGTCGCGCTGACCGACCTGATGACCGGCATGTACGCCACCATCGCTATCCTGGCCGCGCTGACGCATCGCGACCGCACCGGCGAAGGCCAGTACATCGATATGGCGCTGCTGGACGTGCAGGTGGCGATGCTGGCCAACGCCGGCAGCAACTACCTGAATAGCGGCAAGGCACCCAAACGGTGGGGCAATGCGCATCCGAACATCGTGCCGTATCAGACCTTCGAGTGCTCGGACGGTTACATCATCGTCGCCACCGGCAACGATGGTCAGTACCAGAAGTTTGTCGAAGCAGGCGGCCGCGCGGACCTGGCCTTCCATGAACGCTACGCCACCAATCCGCTGCGCGTGAAGAATCGCGATGAACTGGTGCCGCTGCTGGCCGAGATGGTGCTGCAACAATCGCGCGATTTCTGGATCGACAAGCTCGAAGCGGTGGGCGTGCCGTGCGGGCCGATCAACAATCTGGACGATGTCTACCGCAACCCGCAGGTAGAGGCGCGTGGCATCGTCATGGAAGTGCCGCACCCGACGGCCGGCACGACCAAGCTGGTGCGCAGTCCGATGCGCATGTCGGCCACACCAACCGACAATGCCGTCGCCCCGCCGCTGCTGGGCCAGCACACTGATTCCGTGCTGCGCGAACTGCTCGGCCGCAATGATGAAGATATCGCCGCGCTACGCGCGAAAGGAGTTTTGTAATTGGTCACCCTGGAAGAAATCACTGCGCAAAATTTTGAAGACTATATGGAGATGGAACTGCCAGAGCAGCAGCGCGGCTATCTCGCCAGCAACGCCTACTCCATCGCGCAGGCAAGGTATTACGACGACTACATCCCGCGCGGCATCTGCCTGGAAGGCAAGCCGGCCGGCTTCCTGCTGTATGACAAGCAATCAAACAACAACGTCGGCGAATACGGCATCTACCGCTTCATGGTGGACTATCCGCAACAAGGCAAAGGCATCGGCCGCCGCGCGATGGCGCTGCTGCTGGAAGAACTGAAAGCCAAGCCCGACGTCAAGCTGATCACCATCTGCTACAAGCCGGACAACGCCAACGCCCAAGCCTTCTACCGCAGCTTCGGCTTTGAAGAAACCGGCCTCGACGACGTTGGCGAAATGATCGCCGTCATCCGCCCGTAGCTGTCAACGCTTTCGCGCGCGCTCCAGATCACGATCATCGCGCCGCATCTCGGCCCGGATGGCGCGGCGTGCGCCGCGTATCGCACCTGTCAGCGGGGCGAAATAGCGGCGCAGACTTTCCCGAAACATACGTTTTACGAAACCAGCTTCCTCATCCGTTTTCATTTGCCGCCCTCCGCAGTAGTTTTCGAGTCGAGTAATACAATACCAAGACAAGCAGCACCACATCCATCACCAGCATCAGATGTGCGGTCCCGGATAAAAGGTAGTATGTAAAGTCACTGACGCCGAGCCATCGCATGCCGCGCGCAGCGAGTTCCACCACGGCAGCACCCGCAGCGACTAACAGAATGTATAACACGCTAAATCCAAAGTGCATGATCAACTCCCAGTTGATACGTTTGTCGTCCATGATGTATCAGGCCCCATATCGGCGGCCTGCTCCCTTTAGACACGCATGTCACGTTTGAGTTCCCCGATCTGGCCGTGCATGTGGGTGACCGCGCCTTTGAGCTGTCCGGACAAGGTGGGGATGTAGTCGCAGATGCGTTTGGCGCGTTCGGCCTGGATTTCCAGATCGCGCACCAGCTTGCGGATGCGCGTGTCGTCAGCCGATTCGAGGATTTCGCGTGCGCTGTCGGCATGCTTGTCCATCAGTTCAATGCAATTGCGCAGCTCGCGCGGCAGGCCCGGCTCTGCTGATGCCGCCTGCGCTGCCAGGCGCACCGAGCGCTCGACAAAATAGAAACGGTGCTGGATATCGTTGGGATGCAGCATGATGGTCTCCTCCAAGAGCAGGCACCAATGTGCCCGTTCGGATGAGACAGCGAAGTGAACAGCCAGTTGCGGCAATCAGCCCCAACACTGATCTAGATCATGCCAACGGCACGAGCTTGCGCAAACGCAGCGTGACCAGCAGCGCCAGCAACAGGGCAAAAGCCAGCACGGCCACCACGCCCGGCCAGGCGGAATGTCCCCACATGAGGCCAGTCGCCGAACCGATGACGCTGGAGCCGAGATAGTAGAAGAACAGGTACAAGGCCGACGCCAGCGCCTTGTTGCTGGTTGCGCGCCGCCCTACCCAGCTGCTGGCCACTGAATGCGTGGCGAAGAAGCCGTAAGTGAACACCGCCACGCCCAGCAGGATCAGCGGCAGCCAGTTTGACAGCGTCAGCAGCAGGCCGGTCAGCATGATCAGCGCCATCACCCACAGCACGTGGCGGCGGCCAAAGCGGTCGGCCAGCCTTCCCGCCCACACCGAGCTGTAGATGCCCAGCAGATAGAAGAACGACACCGCACCCACCACACTCTGACTCAGGTTGAACGGCCCGCCCAGCAAGCGGTAAGCGATGTAGTTGTATAGGCTGACAAACGCGCCCATCAGCAGGAAAGCCAACGCGAACAGCCACGGCAAGCCCGCATCCGACAGGTGCAGCCTGAAACCCGACGGCAGCGCGCGCCAGCCGCCACCGGCCGGCGTGAAGTGGCGCGATGCCGGCAGGCTGCGCCAGAATTCCACGGCCGCAGCAATCCCCGCCACGCCCACCATCGCCAGCGCCAGCCGCCACGAAAAGTGGTCGCTCAGCACCGAGGTGATCACGCGCCCGGCCATGCCGCCAAAAGCGCTGCCGCTGATGTACAAGCCCATCGACAAGCCCAGCGACTGCGGCTCGATTTCCTCGCCCAGATAGGCCATGGCGATTGCCGGCATGCCGCCCAGCACCACGCCCAGCAAGGCACGCATCGCCAGCAACTGCGGATAGTTGTGAGCAAAGGCGCACAGCAAGGTCATGATGGCGGCCACCGCCATCGCCGCCACCATCAGCGGCTTGCGCCCGAGGCGTTCGGAGATGGCGCTCGACGCCAGCAGCGACAGCGCCAGCGCGCCGGTGGAAACCGACAACACCATGCTGCTCTGCGCTGCTGTCAGCGCGAATTCATGCGACAGCAAGGGCATCAGCGGCTGCACACAGTACAGCAGCGCAAACGTGGTGAAGCCGCCGAAAAACATGGCGCGGTTGCTGCGCTTGAATTCGGGACTGCCGAGGGCGATGCGGGGGCCGCGCGGCGCCGGAATGGCGCTGGCGGTGGTGGCGCTGAGTGACATGATGCGGTTCCTGCAAGCTACGATGGCTTCATCTTAGGATTGCCTCATTAATCCGTCCAATATATATTTAAACCTTCAGTCATACTTTAAACAGATAATGGAATTACGCCACCTGCGCTACTTCGTCGCCGTTGCCGAAGAATTAAGCTTCACCCGTGCCGCCGAACGGCTGCATATCGGCCAGCCGCCGTTAAGCCATCAGATCCAGATGCTGGAAGCTGAAGTAGGTGCGCAATTGCTGGAGCGCAGCAAGCGCTGGGTGCGCCTGACTGAAGCCGGCAAGCTGTTCCTCGATGACGCCCGCCGCGTGCTGGCCCTGTCTGAGCAGGCGATGCAGACCGCGCGCCGCGCCGAACGTGGCGAGGCCGGCGAACTGCGCGTCGGCTTCACCTTTTCCACGCCGCTGACGCCGCTGTTTGCGGCGGTGATCAACCGTTACCGCCAGCGCTATCCGGGCGTACAGCTGACTTTGCGCGAGATGTCTACCATCGGCCAGATCGAGGCCATCGCCAGCCGCGAGCTGGACCTGGGCCTGGTGCGGCCGCCAGAACTGAACCTGCCGGATGCGGTGGACCTGACGATATTGCGGCGCGATCCGCTGGTGATGGTGCTGCCGGTCGGCCATCGGCTGGCGAAGAAGAAAAGCATTGCTGTCAGCGACCTGCGGGGCGAGCCGCTGGTGATGTATCCGGAAAGCGCCGGCACCGGCATTCATCCGCAGATCAACCGGCTGTGCCGCGAGGCTGGTTTCAAGCCGACCATTGCGATGGAGGCCGGCGAGGCGTCCACCATCATTGGCCTGGTGGCGGCAGGCTGCGGCGTGTCGGTGCTGCCGAGTTCCTTCGACATCATCCGCATGCGCGAGGTGTGCTATCGCCCGATGGCGGACGCCGAGGCGACCACGGCGCTGTATCTGGCGAAAAGAAAGGATGCGATATCGCCGCTGGTCGCCGCCTTCGTCGCGGTGGCGACGCAGGCGGCTGCGGCAAAGGCTTAGGAATAGTCCGCGTCCAGCTCGGAGCCGGCGTAGTTTTCCAGTTCGGCAAACAGCGTTTTCATCGCCGTGCGGCCCTTGATGTTTTGCAGCACGGTGCAGGTCTGGCGATAGCTGTCGATGCGTTCCAGCAGCACCGGATGATGCTGCACCGGCACCTTGGCCACCAGTTCGGCCCAGCCGGCCTCGTAGTCCGGCTTGTTCTTGCGCACCGCTTTGACAAAGCGCTCGAACGCCTTCTGGCCGGTGCGCGCGACGATCATGCCCCCGCCCTCCACCGCGAAGATGATCGCCAGTGCGATCACGCCCTCGGCATTCAGGTCGGCATCGCTGACCGGGCCTTCGGTGTTGTGGCGGCGCAGCCAGTTGGCCAGCCGCACCACCGCCTGCACTTCCTTGCGCTGCCTGAACTGCACAGCGTAACGCGACGCGCCGTCCCAGTTCTGGTTCGGATCGGTCTGGCAGATATCGATGAACTTGTCGCGCAGGCGGCGTGCCGCATACACCGGATCGGTGTCGTACTCGCCGACCAGCGCATCCTCCGGCAAGGTCACCAGTTCCTTGATCAGGCGGAAGCCGATCTGGAACGCATGCTCGGCGCCCTCGTCGATCAGCAAGTCCAGCGCGGCCAGGTCATCCTCGCCCGGCAGCGCGCTGTCCAACCCCAGCGACACGCAGCCGGTGGTCAGCTGCAAGGCCTTCTGGATGCCATCGGCGGTGCGGTCGTTGGTGAACTTCTCGGCCACCATGGCGGTGATGCCGGTCAGCTCGTCGGCCAGCGTGTAAGCCGCGTCGTCGTCCGGGTGTTTCGCCAGTTGCTGGATCGCGCGGGTCAGGCGCGGCAGGGTTGCTACGACGATTGCAGGCAGCATCTGATCGCCATCCATCACGAGAAGATATTGGTGCCGACCGAGCGGCGCGAGGTTTTCGCGGCACGCGTCGACGGTACTTGCTTGCGCAGGCGGTACAGCAGTTCCTTGGTCGAACGCTGCAGGATGCTGGGCTCGGCGTCCGGGTCATCGTCGTACTCGGCGTCGGCCAGGTCGGCGCTGTGGCGGAATTCCGGGAACAGCTCGAACAGCGCGCGGTCCCAGCCGTCTTCCGACGCTTGCGCCAGGGCGATCGCCACCGGCACGATATCGCTGTCGGACGAGGTCTGGCCGGTCAGGTACGGGCCTTTCGAAATCACTTCGCCGGCCACTTCCAGGATTTCCTTCGGCGCCAGCGAGAACAGGATGGCGAAGATGGTCGCGCCATGGTCGGTGGCCGAAGCGGCCGCCAGCAGTTCGTTGCGGCGTTCTTCATCATCGGTGGCAAACACCACGCCATGGATGTGCGAGAACAGCGATTCGGCGATGCGTTCCGGATCATCTTCGATCTGGTCGTCAGGCCAGGTGGCGGCGATGAAGGCCAGGCTGTCAGCCCAGGCTTTCGGCGGCACCAGCAGCGTCGCCAGCGACATCTTGCCGCCGTCGAAGCCAGCCATGTGCAGCGCGGTCACTTGCGGCGGGATGTTGTTCAGCACTTCCACCACCGCCAGGTCGCCGAACTGGTCGGCGGCTTCGGCGAAGGCTTCTTCAGCATGGCTCAGCGAGCCGGCCAGCACCAGCTCGGTCACCTGCTTGCTCAATGCGGGCAGATTGGATTTTTCGGACATGCTTAATCTCCATCCTTGTCGAACATCTGGGCAAAGTCGTCGCTTGCCACATCTTCGTCGTCGACATCGTCGCCATCGTCGTTGCGCGACAGCTGGTCGAGCGACTGGTCGTCATCGTCCCAGCGGCGCGGATTCTTGTGCAGGAAGGCGGTGATGATGGCCTGGCGCGCCAGGTCCGGCATCGATTCGGCGATCGCCGCATACATCTTGGCCGCCTCGTCGCCCTTGCACGAAGCCATGGCGAACACGCGCGCGGCGTCGCCGAACTCGTAGTCCTCGGCTTCGGCCAGCAGGCCTTTCGGGTCGTTGAACTCGATCTGGTCAACCAGCGCGAAAGCCAGCATGTTGACGTCCTCGATGCCGCCGCCCTGGGCGTACTCGCCCACCAGTGCGTCGACCATGCGCTTGTAGTTCTTGTGATCCGGCGGATCGCCCAGGATGCCTTCGATCTGGCCTTCCAGCTCACGCGATTGATAGGCGAACTCAGGGTGTACTTTTCTCATTTCTTACTTTCTAAACAGGTATCAGGCGGCCGGCAGCGTGGTGCCGTGCAACGCAAACAGCGAACGCCACAGCTGGTAAGCCTCGGCCTCGGCGTCGATGATGATGCGGTGATTCAGGCTCTGGTTGTACTCTTCGCGCTTGGCCGGGTCCGACAGGATCTCGTAAGCCTTGGTGACCGCCTTGAAGCGCGCATCCGCGCCGGGTTCGGGATTGCGGTCCGGGTGGAACCGCATGGCCAGCGAGCGATAGACCTTTTTGATCTCGTCTTCGCTGGCGTTCGGCGCAATACCCAGTGTGTTGTAATAATTTTCCATTTTGGAAACTCCGGGCCGTGGTGCTGAACAAAATTAATCGATCATTATACCGCGCTGCCATATCCCTATCGGCAATACGGTAAAATGCCTTGATATAGAACTTTCGAGCATAGCCACCTTTCAGATGAGCAACGACAAAAACAACCCAGCGCCAGCCCTACCTTCCAATTTCCTGCGCGCCATCGTCGAACACGACCTGGCGGCCGGCACCCACGTCCGCGACGGCATGCCGAGCGTCATCACCCGCTTTCCGCCGGAGCCGAACGGCTACCTGCACGTCGGCCACGCCAAGTCGATCTGCCTGAACTTCGGCCTGGCGCGCGACTACCAGGGCCGCTGCAACCTGCGCTTCGACGACACCAACCCGGCCAAGGAAGAGCAGGAATACGTCGACACCATCATCGACAGCGTCAAATGGCTGGGCTTTGACTACGACTACCCGGCCGCCAACGGCGCCGTCGAGCACCACCTGCACTACGCGTCGGACTACTTCGACCAGCTGTACGCGATGGCCGAGTACCTGATCGAGAAAGGCTACGCCTACGTCGACAGCCAGTCGGCCGATGATATGGCGGCCAACCGCGGCAATTTCAACACGCCGGGCAAGAACTCGCCGTTCCGCGACCGTCCGGCCGCCGAATCGCTGCAGATCTTCCGCGACATGAAGGCCGGCAAATACGCCGACGGCGAGCACATCCTGCGCGCCAAGACCAGCGAGGACGCGATGTCGTCGCCGAACATGAACCTGCGCGACCCGGCCATCTACCGCATCCGCCACGCGCACCACGTGCGCACCGGCGACGCCTGGTGCATCTACCCGATGTACGACTACACGCATCCGATCTCGGACGCGCTGGAAAACATCACCCATTCGATCTGCACGCTGGAGTTCCAGGACCACCGCCCGTTCTACGACTGGCTGCTGGCCACGCTGTCCGAGGGCGGCTTCTTCAAGCTGCCGGTGCCGCGCCAGTACGAGTTCTCGCGCCTGAACCTGACCTACGTCGTCACCAGCAAGCGCAAGCTGCGCCAACTGGTGGAAGAGAACATCGTCGACGGCTGGGACGACCCGCGCATGCCGACCATCGTCGGCCTGCGCCGCCGCGGCTACACGCCGGAAGCGATCAAGCTGTTCTGCGAACGCATCGGCGTGACCAAGGCCGACGGCTGGATCGACATGAGCACGCTCGAAGGCTGCATCCGCGAGGACCTGGACCCGAAGGCGCCGCGCGCCACCGCCGTGCTGCGTCCGTTGAAGCTGATCATCGACAACTACCCTGAAGGCCTGACCGAGGAATGCACCTCGCCGGTCCACCCGCACCACCCGGAAATGGGCGTGCGCACCTTCCCGATCACGCGCGAGCTGTGGATCGAGGAAGAGGACTTCATGGAAGTGCCGAGCAAGGGCTACTTCCGCTACTACCCGCCGATCGACGACAAGCCGGGCAGCCGCGTGCGCCTGCGCCACGGCTACGTGACCGAATGCACCGGCTACGACAAGGACGAGAACGGCAAAGTGGTGGCGGTGCACGTCAACTACTTCCCGGATTCGAAATCGGGCACGCCGGGCTCGGACAACTACAAGGTCAAGGGCAACATCCACTGGATCTCGGCCGCCACCGCGCTGGAAGCCGAGGTGCGCCTGTACGACCGCCTGTTCACCGACGCCAACCCGGACGCCGGCGGCAAGGACTTCCTCGCGCTGCTGAACCCGAACGCCAAGGAAGTCGTCACCGCCTACCTGGAGCCGGGCATGAGCGCGGCCCAGCCGGACCAGCGCTTCCAGTTCGAGCGCCACGGCTACTTCGTCGCCGACCGCGTCGATTCCACGCCGGGCAAGCCGGTGTTCAACCGCATCGTCACCCTGAAGGACAGCTGGGTCGCCAAGTAAGCGCAACAGCCAGGACAAGTGACCAGGCCGGCGCCCTCCCCTCGGAGGCGCCGGCCTTTTGTTTGGGCGGCCAGCGGGCTGAACGTCCAGGACAAATAGCAAATTTATAAAATTACTTGACTAGCATCGCAAAAATTTCCTATATTCGGCCCTACACCCGGTGCCAGGAGTTGCGTCAAGCAATCGATATGACAGCGTTACTCGCGCAAAAACAGTTGTTCTCGCCGACCAAGCCCGTCTGGTGGGCAGGCGTCCTGCTGTCGCTCGGGATCGGCGCGCTGTTCTACGTGCCGGTCTACAAGACCATCGAACACGACGCCGCCGCGCGCTTCACGCAGCAGGCGCGCAACGCCCAGTACAACATCACCTCGCGCATCAACGCCTACACCGACGTGCTGCGCGGCACCGCCAGCTTCTTCGACGCCAGCGACCACGTCACCCGCGCCAGCTTTCACCGCTACGTCAACGGCCTGGATCTGGAGCGGCAATTTCCCGCGCTCGACAACGTCAACTTCACGCAGTACGTGACGGCCGCCCAGCGGCCCGCCTTCGAGCGCGAGGCGGCCCGCAGCGGCGACGGCCGGCCGGACGGCTACCCGAACTTCTCCATCACGCCGCCGGGCCAGCGCGCCGAATACTCGGTGCTGACCATGATCGAGCCGGTGGCGCCGTTCCGCCACCGGCTCGGGGTCGACATCAACGCCAGGGAACAGGCGGCGCGCGCGATCGCGGCGGCGCGCGACACCGGCAAGCTGATCACCTCCGGCATGCCGATCGAAAACACCCGCGACGCCCAGGGCTGGGCGCTGGCGATGCGCCTGCCGCTGTACCGCAAGGACATGCCGCTGAACGACGTGGCGCAGCGGCGCGCCGCCTACATCGGCTCGGTGGGCATAGGCTTCAGCGTGCCGCGGCTGGTGCGCGCGGCCATGGACCAGATGCAGGTGCGCGACGTCCACCTGATGCTGTACGACGAGGGCAAGAACGCCGACGGCAGCAACGCGCCGCAAACGCTGCTGTACGACAACCGCGGCAGCGCCAAGCGTTCGCCGCGCGCCGGCGAGCACTTCACCATCGTGCTGCCGCTGGACTTCAACGGCCGCCAGTGGTCGGCGCATTTCAGCGCGCCCAAGTCGGTGTGGTACAGCCGCTTCGACGCCTTCCTGCCGTGGCTGTCGATGGCGTGCGGCTTCGTCGGCTCGCTGCTGTTCTACCTGCTGTTCCACACGCTGTCGTCATCGCGCCTGCGCGCCATCAAGATGGCCAAGGCCATGACCAAGGAATTGCGCGACAGCCAGGCCAAGCTGCAACAGTCGCACCACAAGCTGCGCCAGCTGGCGGCCCACGCGGACCAGATCAAGGAACAGGAGCGCAAGCGCATCGCCCGCGAAATCCACGACGACCTGGGCCAGAACCTGCTGGTGCTGCGGATCGAGGCCGACCTGCTGGCCTCGCGCACCCGGCAGAACCACCCGCGCCTGCACGCGCGCGCGCTCAGCACGCTCAAGCAGATCGATAGCACCATCAAGAGCGTGCGCCATATCATCAACGACCTGCGGCCGACCGTGCTGGACCTGGGCTTGAACGCGGCGGTGGAATGGCAAATCGCGCAGTTCCGCCAGCGTTCCGGCATGGTCTGCGAACTGATCGAGCACCAGAGCGACATCCGCATCGACGACCGCTGCGCCACCGCCTTCTTCCGCGTGCTGCAGGAATCGCTGAGCAACATCATCCAGCACGCGCGCGCCAGCCTGGTGCGGGTGGAGCTGCGCCAGGCCGGCGGCATGCTCAGCATGACCATCAGCGACAACGGCGTCGGCCTGCGCGAGAGCAGCCGCAACAAGGTCGGCTCCTTCGGCCTGGTCGGCATCGAGGAACGCATCAGCCTGCTCGGCGGCCATTGCGCCATCACCGGCGGCCACAACGCCGGCACCACGGTGTTGATCTCGGTGCCGGTCGAGTACATCCCTCCCGCCGACGACGGCCTCCAGGCCGGCGTCCGCCACGCCGACGCCGCCACCGCCGCATGAAATGTCAGCGCTTTCCCAGTGCATTAGGATTTTCCCGACAAAAGCTTGATAAAAATCAAAGGGACAGCTTGCGCGCCGGATAAAAATCAAACCTTGTTCGATTTTTCAACCCGCTTCATCATCGCAAAGGAAACGCCAATGAATGTCATCAACGCACTGGACCTGGAACCAATCAAAGTCAAGCTGATGCACAAGGAGTCCGGCGAAGGCTGGTCGCTGGAACGCGCCAACGCCATCGAAACCGAATATCGCCGCTTCCTGTTCCTGATGAAGCAGTTCCCGAACGAGCAGACCGCGCCGCTGGTCGACGTCGACACCTTCTGGCACTACCACATCCTGGACACGATGAAATACGCGGTCGACTGCGACGCGGTGTTCGGCTATTTCCTGCACCACTTCCCGTACATCGGCCTGCGCGGCGAGGACGACCTGGAGGCGCACGAACGCCTGGGCAACCGGATGCAGGAACTGTATGAAGAGACGTTCGGCGAGTCCTACCTGCGTGGCGCGATGCACCAGGACGTGGCCTACTCTGCCGCACCTGGCGCGACGGCTTACTCGGCCGCGCCGGGCGTTGCCGCCAACACCGCGTACTCCGCCGCTCCCGGCGTTGCCGCGAAGACCGCCTACTCCGCCGCTCCCGGCGTTGCCGCGAAGACCGCCTACTCCGCCGCCCCTGGCGTCGCCGCCAACACCGCGTACTCGGCCGCCCCTGGCGTCGCCGCGAAGACCGCCTACTCGGCAGCCCCTGGCGTCGCCGCGAAGACCGCCTACTCGGCAGCGCCCGGCGTTGCCGCCAAGACCGCGTACTCGGCCGCACCTGGCGTCGCCGCCAAGACCGCCTACTCGGCAGCGCCCGGCGTTGCCGCCAACACCGCGTACTCGGCCGCACCTGGCGTCAGCGCCAAGACCGCCTACTCGGCCGCACCGGGCGTGACGGCTTACTCGGCAGCTCCCGGCAAGGTCGCGGAAGGCCTGCAGACGGCAGCCGACGCCAACGCGGTCATCGAGCAGGCCCGCATCGCCAGCTTCTACAGCGACCGCCCACGCCTGAGCCCGTCGGCCTGACCGCCGGCATTTGCGTCACGCACGGCAAAGCAAACAGGCGGGCTGCTCAAATAAGTGGCATACTCTGGGGATATTTATGGATGATGGGAGATCATCATGGCTGTCAATACCGTAGCTTCCAGTACTGCCGCAGCACAAGCGACGCCGCCCCGCCAGCCTGAGCCGGTGAAGGTGGCGGACAAACCCGCCGAACGCGTTACGCCGCCGGCTCCGCCGGCGCCGCCGCAAGTGGCTGCCGCGCCGACCGTCAACACCAGCGGCCAGCGCATCGGCACCACCATCAGCACCTCGGCCTGATTCGGCCGAGACCCGCCCCATAAGACAACGGCGCGTTACCGAGAGGTTCGCGCCGTTTTCTTCGTGGCGATCAGGCCGCCATCAGTTCGCGCAACTCGCGAATGCTGAAATCGCTGATCTCGTGCATGCGGATCAGGATGGTCGCGCCGATAGGCAGCGTGTTGTGACGGATCTTGCTGATGACCGGTGGCGCCACTTCCAGCGCGCGCGACAGGGCCGCATCGTTTTTCAGTTGCAACTTTTCGATGATGGCGTCCAGCACGCGGTTCGGGTTGTAGGTCGGCGATGCGGTGATTTCTTTGATAGACATAATGTTTTTCAGTAGGTTCTGGCCGTCTTCGATAAAAAACGACACATGGGTAAAAAAAATTTTTAGCTCTATTACCAATGAAGCACTACAAAACACAGACATTTATGCCGGTTTTTAGTGCTTAGCCGAGATAATACACGTTTACGTTAACGAACGGCTAACTCATCAGACATTTCTGTGAGATTTAGAGAGATTCTACCCCTATTTCTTGTGCTAGGAAGATTTTTGTTACAAGAAAAGGTATAAATATTGGTAAAGTCAGTTGGAACGGCTGAGGCCGGCGGCGCGGAAACACCATTCAACAGCCAGCAAAGCGGCCAGTTGGGCGATCGTGCCAGGGAGGAGGATGGAGGACGAAGCTGGAACAACGTTGCTATAAGAACAATAGTGCCAGCCTAGCTGGCGGCGGATCTCGTCGGGGGCGGGCGGAGGGCGGCGGTCGCATTCGCGCTGGTGCATGTAGGCACGGACCTGCTCCTTGCTAGGATGGGAAGTGGCTGTCATGCGCATGGCTCCTTCGTGAGATAGCTAACAATATCGTATCATGTG
>Ga0308157_10003860_pt1 | contig 20909 bp, 17 predicted proteins | sample PhyBR1_FD_201035 | JGI IMG/M metagenome (GOLD analysis project Ga0308157, IMG submission 201035) | Phyllosphere microbial communities from UC Gill Tract Community Farm, Albany, California, United States - DLSLB.R1 | ecosystem: Host-associated > Plants > Phyllosphere > Unclassified | place: USA...
GGTTTCGCCGCATCCTAGCCGGAAACAGAACAGGAACGCAGCGCCTTAATCACGCCCCGCGCTCCTTTCTGCGACCGGATCAGGCGCCGCCGGGGATCAGGCGTTGCAGCCAGGATTCGCGCTTGCCTTCGGGCTTGACGTCCAGGCTCTGGCCCCGCTCGTTCAGCAGGGCGTAGGCCTCCGCGTACCAGGGGCTGCCCGGAAAGTTGTGGCCCAGGACGGCGGCGTTGCGGGTCGCCTCCTCGGTCAGACCCAGGCTCAGATTGACCTCGACCAGGCGATACAGGGCCTCGGGCGTGTGCGACGTACGCTGGAAATCGGGGTTGTTGATGACCGTCTTGTAGCGGTTCAGGGCGCCCAGAGGCTGGTTGGCCCGCTGATAATAGCGGCCGACGGTCATTTCCTTGCCGGCCAGCTGGTCGTTGACCATGTCGATCTTGACCCGCGCGTCGGTGGCGTAGGTCGAACCGGGATAACGGCGCACCACGTCGCGCAGCCCCGCCAGCGCCGCCTCGGCATAGCCCTGGTCCCGGCCCACATCGACGATCTGCTCGAAGTTGCAGACGGCCTTCATGTAGAAGGCGTAGCTAGCCGACGGATTGCCGGGGAACAGGGCGATGAAGCGGTCAGCCGCCGCGATCGCGTCCTGATAGTTGTTGTTCTGATAATAGGCGTAGACCTGCATCAGGATCGCCCGACGCGCCCACTCCGAATAGGGGTGCTGGCGTTCGACTTCCTGGAAATAGTCGACGGCGTCCATCCAACGCTTGGACTGCAGGCGCTGATAGCCGGTGTTGTAGAGAGCCTCGACCGGACGCTCCTCATAGGCCAGCTTCTGGCGCGGCTTGTTGCCGGCGCAGGCAGAGAGCGACAGGGCCGCGACGGCGACCGTCAACAGGGTCAGGCCGGTACGAGACTTCGAAGCGAGCAAGGGCGACCTCATCAAGATGCCTTCGGGACGCGGACACGCGACACGCGCCCTCGTTAGCAGGATGCGTCCTCTATAACAGCGCCCGCGCCCAAGCCAATCGGCTGAAATCGAAGATACGACCGGAACACGGCTGGACGCCGCCCCGTTCGCCGCCTAGAGAGCGCGTCCAGAAACGCGTCCGCGACTATTGGCGGGGCGATGACGGCGAAAGGATGACCGGTCAATGAAGCTGCTTGCAGGCAATTCGAACCGGAGCTTGGCCCAGGCCATCGCCTCGCACCTGGACATGCCGCTGACCAAGGCCCAGGTGAAACGCTTCGCCGACAATGAGGTGTTCGCCGTCGTCGAGGAGAATGTGCGCGGCGAGGATGTCTTCATCATCCAGTCGACCTCCTATCCGGCCAACGACAACCTGATGGAAATGCTGATCATGACCGATGCGCTGGTGCGCGCCTCGGCCCGGCGCATCACGGCGGTCATGCCCTACTTCGGTTACGCCCGTCAGGACCGCAAGACGGGCGGCCGCACGCCGATCTCGGCCAAGCTGGTCGCCAATCTGATCACCCGTGCGGGCGCCGACCGCGTCCTGACCATGGACCTGCACGCAGGCCAGATTCAGGGCTTTTTCGACATCCCGACCGACAATCTGGTGGCCACGCCGGTGCTGGCCCAGGACATCAAGGAAAACTATCCGCGCGGCGATGATCTGATGATCGTTTCGCCCGACGTCGGCGGCGTGGTGCGCGCCCGCTCGCTGGCCAGCCGCCTGGACGCCGACCTGGCCATCGTCGACAAGCGCCGCCCCAAGGCGGGCGAGAGCGAGGTCATGAACATCATCGGCGACGTCGAAGGCCGCCGCTGCATCCTGTTCGACGACATCGTCGATTCGGGCGGCACTCTTGTAAACGCCGCCAAGGCGCTGATCGATCGCGGCGCGACCGAGGTCTCGGCCTACATCAGCCACGGCGTCCTGTCCGGCCCGGCCGTGGATCGCGTCACCAACGGCCCCTTGAAGGAGCTGGTGATCACCGACTCCATCGAACAGCCTGACGAAGTTTTGAAGTGCTCGAAGATTCGCCGCGTGTCCGTGGCTCCGCTGATGGGCGAGGCTATTCGGCGGATCGCCAACGAAGAGTCGGTCTCAAAGCTGTTCGATTAAGGTTCGGCTAACCATTCCCTCCGCGATATAAGGGTCTGTAGTCTGGGGCGCCGCGCGCCTCGGACGCCCCTCCAAGTGCGTATCGCTTAAGAACAAGGGAAGACCGCCGATGCCCCAGGCCTTCTTGCGCCGCGGCCTCTCCGTCGCCGCTGTCGCCGCCGCCGCCGTCCTGGCCAGCTGTTCGACGCCCGAACCGGAAGCGCCGCCGCCGCCTCCGCCGCCGCCGCCTCCCCCCGCCCTGGCTCTGAATCAGAGCGTGGCTGAAGCCGCTTCGGTCTATGTGGCCTTCGTGCGTGAAGTCGGGTCGATCCAGGCGGGCTTCCCCGACGCCGAATCCATCCAGGCCGCCGTCCGCAAGGGCGCCGCCGTCGAGGCCGGCCAGTTGTCGCGCGGCATGATCGCCTATGGCGCCATCCTGGCCCTGCAATCGCCTGAATACGTCGCCGGCGTGCGCCAGTACGCCGCCGACCCGGCCCAGCGCCAGCAGATGGTGGCGCGAATCGTGGCCGATCCCGCCTACGCCGCCACCCTGCCGGGCGCCGAATCGGCCGCCGGTCTGATCGCCAGCACCATGGGCAAGGACGCCGCGACCATGACCGCCCTCGCCGAGGCGGTGGAAGGCGACGCCTACACCATTCAGGAGCGCACCGATCCGCGTCGTCGCTGGGCCACCCAGCCCGTCGCAAACCGCGACGGCCGCCTGGAAGGCGCCAAGACCCTGTCGGCCACGCCGCGCCTGCCGTCGGCCGAGGACAGCGCCCGCCTGTTCGCCGCCGCCAACAGCGGCTCGGGGCTGAACCTGGCCGCCGCTCAGCGCGGAGCCCCTTTTACCCCCGCCATCGTCAACTCCCTGGCCATCGCCGCCCTGGCGGCCCTGGGCGCGGCGGGCGAGGACGCCAAGGCCAACACCGACGCCCTGACGACCGAATCGAACAATGAGTTCTGTTTCAACATGTCCAAGCTGATGCTGTTCCAGTGTCTGGCCGCATCCAGGCCGAACTATGAGGACATCTTCTGCGCCGGCCGTCACGTGGTGCGCGACCTCGCCCAGTGCACGGCCCAGTATACGGGCCCGATGCCGACCATCACCGTGGCCGTGCCGCCTGCCGGCGCGCCTGCGCCGATGGCCCAGGCTCAGAACGAGTCCTCACCCTCCGCCTCTCCGCACGGCTGAGGTCGATTATCGCCGCGGGCGCGGCCGGGGCGGTTGCGTCCGCCCCGTGTTCCGTGTAATAGCCCGCGCTCTTGAATTCGAAGGGTTCATGACCCCGCCGCGCGGGACCTGGTTCCGCGCAGGCGTTTACTTGTATTGAAGGCGAGCCCGATGGCCGAGATCATTCTGAACGTTGATGTCCGCGAGAACGTGGGCACCGGCGGCGCCCGCGCCGCGCGTCGCGAAGGCGCTGTGCCCGGCGTCCTGTACGGCGGCGACAAGGCCCCGGTGGCCATCTCCGTGAACGAGCGTGAATTCCGCAAGTCGCTGTACACCGGCAAGCTGATCGGCCACCTGGTGACCCTGAAGCACGGCAAGGAATCGCAGCCGGTCATCGCCAAGGACATCCAGTTCGACCCGGTTTCCGACCGTCCGCTGCACTTCGACCTGATGCGCGTCGGCGCCAAGGAAGAGATCAAGATCGAAATCCCGGTCGCCTTCATCAACGCCGACGAAGCGCCCTACACCCGTCAGGGCGGCATGCTGGAAGTGGTTCGCCACACCGTCGAGATCCTGGTCCGCGCCGACCGTATCCCGTCGGAATTGGTCGTCGACCTGAAGGGCCGCGAGATCGGCGAGAACATCCGCATCTCGGACATCCAACTGCCGGAAGGCGCCGCGCCGACCATCGCCGACCGCGACTTCATGATCGCCGCGATCAAGAACTCGGCCGCGGGCCAGTCGGACGCCGGCGACACGACCGTCGAAGGCGAAGCCGAAGAAGCCTGACGTTTCGTCCCCTATCGCCCTGCGCGCGGCGCAGGGCTGCTTGAGGGGGTTAAACAGCGAGACACAGCCCCGCCCGGTTCGCCTGGCGGGGCTTTTCTTTGCCTGAAGCACGGGGCATGAGGACCGCATGATCATCATCGCAGGCCTGGGCAACCCCGGCGCCAAATACGAAAAGAATCGCCACAACATCGGCTTCATGGCCGTGGACGAGATCGCCAGCCGCTGGCGCTTCGGCCCTGCACGCGCCAAGTTCCAGTCGATCGTCGCCGACGGCGAGGTCGAGGGGACCAAGGTCCTGCTGATGAAGCCCCAGACCTATATGAACGAGAGCGGCCGGGCCGTCGGCGAGGCGGCGCGCTTCTACAAGGTGAAGCCCGAGCACGTCATCGTCTTCCACGACGAGATCGACCTCGCCCCCGGCCGCTTCCGCATGAAGAAGGGCGGCGGCGCAGCGGGCCAGAACGGCGTGCGCAGCCTGATCAGCCACCTGGGCGCCGACTTCCGCCGCGCCCGCATGGGCATCGGCCATCCCGGCGAGCCGCAGCTGGTCATGCACCATGTCCTGGGCGACTTCCACAAGGCGGAGAAGCCGTGGCTGGACGCCATGCTGCAGGCCTGCGCCGACGCCCTGCCTTTCGCCGTGGCGGGCGACGACGAACGCTATCAGGGCGAAGTCATGCGCCTGGCCCCCGCGCCGAAGTTCAGCCCCAGGCAGGCGGCCCGAGGGGAGTAACCCTCTCCCGCCGGTAGAGAATCGCTGAGGCTCAATCCGTCGTCGTCCACGCCGCCTTCAGCGTCGCGGTGCCGTTGGCAGGCACGGTCAGCGTCCAGACCGGATAGCCGGTGTCATCCACCCGACTGCGCACCGACTGACTGCGGATGCGAAAGCCGCGCTGCATGGCGGCGTTGGCGACCAATTCCACGGTAACCGCCTCGGAGCGGGCGTTGGTGACCGTGGTCTCGATTTCGGAACGCTGGGTCGTCACCGCCCCTCGTCGGGAACTGTCGTTCTTCACCAGCCGCGTCTGCACCCGCACGTCGCGCGACAGACCGAAGTTCAAGCGCACCGGCAGGCCCACGCCCTTGTCCTCGAACCGGTCCTGACCGGCCAGCAGCACGCCGCCCGCGCCATCCGGCTGCATCACGGCCACCGAACCGCCCGGCAGGGCCACGCCCAGTCCGGCGCGCGCCTCATTGCGCAGCTTCAGGACAACGCCCATGGAACGCGACTCCTCGTCCGCGCCCAGCACTCCGGCGCGATAGACCCGCTCATAGGCCACGCTCTCGCGCTCCAGGAACCGCACCTGCTTGGTCTGGCGCGCCGCGACAGTCGTGGGTTCGGGCAAGGTGTAAATCTTGTAGTCGCCTAACTCGCCCTGTTCAGCGATGCGGCCAGCCTGCGCCGCCATGCGCGCCATAGGGGCGGGCGACGGGGGACCCGGCACGATCACTGGCGGACCATTGTATTCAACGCGATCTTCCTTCCGGGTCGGCTCGATCGGCAGGGCGCCGCTGCCATACGTCGTCGTCCCCTGCGGCCAGCACTGGTTCTGCTGATAGCGGACCAGAGGCTCGACGGGCGTGGTGCCTTCATCCTTCCTCAGCGTGCCCGCCACCACCTGCACCGGGGCGTCGGGGAATCCCGTGCCGCCGAAGTTGGCCAGCGTCACCCAGCCGGTCAGGTCCAGCGTCCCGTCCGTCGGGTCCAGCCGCGCCACATAGTCGGCCGACCACTGCAGCCCCGTCGTCAGATAGGCCAGCGTCACCGTGTGCCGCCCCGCCCGCTCGGCGCGCGTGCGCACGGACAGGGTCGGCTGGTCGCCCAGCCCCTCCGGCACGCGGTCGAACACCACCCGCTCGGTCTGGCCAGAGCAGTCCAGCGCCTCGAACCGGCCGTCGATCTCCAGCACGGTTCCTTGGGCGCCCGCGCGGATGACGGCGGCCTTCTCGACCTGCTCGCCGGTCGCGGGATTGGTGCGGACGACGCGCACCACCTCGCCGATGGATTTCTCCATCAGGCTGGCGGGGGACAGCAGGTCGAAATCGGCGTTGCGCTCGACCACATGGGCGGGAAGGCCCTCCAGCACCGCGCTCTGCGGCACGACCCCGGTGGCCAGGCCGCGAAAACGGATGATCCCCTCGCCCTCCGGAAGATCAACCGTGCGCGTCTCAACGATCAGGGCCAGCCCTTGCCGGTCCAGCCGGCTCCACGGCTGGCGCGACTGCTCCATCAGGGCGACCGTATCCACCGGCTGATCACGATAGATGACCACCGTCGCCCCGTCAGGACGCGCGGACACGCTCTCCGTCTGGGCCCAGGCCGTGGGCCCCAGAAGGCTCAGCGCAGTGGTGATCGCCAGAAGGCGGCGCATGAGATCAACCGCCCGTGGTGATGGTCGCGGTCAGCTTGGTCTCGCCGTTGGCGGGCACCGGCACGCGCCAGACGACGGTGCGGGCGTCGCGCATCTCGCCCTCGATGCTCTGGTCCGTCAGTTCAGTGTCGCGACCCAGACCGCGCTGGCGCACCTCGACCGTCACCGGCTCAGGCCGAGCGTTGCGGACGGTGTATTCCATCGCATAGCGGGTGCGGAAATAGTCGACCAGGCGCTTCGACACCCGCTCGGACGAGACCAGACGCGGCTGCACCGTCACGTCAAAGGCGTCGCCCGTCGTCACCACGATCTCGGACCCGGCAGGCGAGTGATCGACCTGACTTTCGCCGATAAAGCGCGGCTCGCCCGCCTCATCCTTCACATAGACGCGGATCACCCCCGCAGGCAGGGCGCGCGCCGCGTTCCCCGATCCGTTGGCGAAGATGACCCCGACCTCGGCCGCCACCGGCTCCTCGGCGCTGTAGAAGCCGTCGACGACCCGCAGATAGCGCTTGGTTGCGGGCACGCTCGCCGCGTCGATCAGGCCGACCTGCTTGGTCTGATTGTTGGCGACCGTGACGGCCTCGGGCAGCGGATAGACATAGACGTCGGCCAGCGCGCCCTGCCCCCCCGACTGGGTCCCATTGCCGCGCGTATTGGACACACGGACCGGCGGGCGCGGATTATAGCCGCCCTGATTGATCAGATTGACGTCGCCCGCCACCACTCGCGTCTGGGCGTTGCTGAAGGTCGCGCCCGAGTTGTTGGTCAGCGTCACCCAGCCCGTCAGATCCAGCTTGCCCGCCTTCTCATCGAAACGGGCGACATAGTCCGCCTTCCACGTCAGACCGCTGGTCAGATAGGACAGGGTCGTTTCGCGGCGGCCTGCCCCCTCGGCGTCCAGGGTGACGCTGAGCGTCGGACGCGGGCGCAGGTTCTGCGGCACCCGGTCAAAGATGACGCGCGTCGGCACGCCGTCGTCGCGCAGCACCTCGATGCGGTCGCCGATCTGCAGCACCACGCCCTGATTCGCCGCCAGCACGCGGGCGCGCTCGGTCGATTGCGCGCCCGATCCGGGGTTGGTGCGGACAATGCCGATCTCATTGCCGACAGCGCTTTCCATCAGCTTGCCCGGCGTCAGCAGGTCATAGTCGAAGTTCTGCTCGACCACCGACAGACCGCGCCCCGACAGGCCGACCGTCTCGGGCCGGATGCTGGCCGAAACGCCCGGAAACTCCTGACGCGAGCGCCCGGCGGGCACGTTCAGGTTCCGCACGTCCTCAACCAGGGCGATGTTCTGATTATAGACCGTCAGAGACACGCGGTCGGGACCGCCCGGCCCCTCCTCCACCTGTTGCGCGACTGCGGGCGCCGCGAGAAGCAGGGCGAGAGCGAAAGGTCCGATGGCGCGGATCATGCGTATCCTCGATGGCTGTCCGACCGCTACGCTGGCACGGGAAAAGCGGCATTGTCGAGGCGTCGCGCGACCCCGCGTCGCCCCCGGCCGGTCTGGCTTCCCCGCGTGGGAGGGTTTAAGGGCCAGGCATCGTGACCCGCTCTCAGGCAGAAAACTGGTCGACCTGGCGCTCGCTGGCCTTCCTGGCCGCGACGTTCGCCATCGTGATCGGCAGCCTGATGCCATTCGCGGCGCTGGCGGCCTCCACGCCCGGCCAGCCCATCGTCATCTGCTCGGCCGATGGTCCCCAGACCATCCAGTCCGGCGGCGTCGACGGCCCGATCAAGGAGCATATGGGCGCCAAGTGCGCCGCCTGTGTCATGCCTCTGCTGGCCGCCCTGCCCGCACCCGCCGCGCCGGAACCGGCGCCGGTCGTGCGTCTGACGCAGGCCGTCGTCTACACCCCCTTCATCGCCAGCCCTCCGCCCCCGGCCCGCGCCCCGCCGCGCCCGCCGTCGCGCGCCCCGCCTCACGCCTGAAAACCAGACCCATCAACGCCGCGCGCCTGCTTGAAGGCCTGCGCGGCCGCACATCTGTTTTCAGGATACGAATTCCATGTCTCTCAAGACCGCTGCGGCGCCGTGCGCCTTGCTGATCGGCGCCTGCCTGGCGCCCGCCCTTGCTCACGCCGACGCCCTGCCGGGTGCTGACAGCCCCACCGTCGTCGACAGCATCATCGTCACCGGCCGCCGCAATGCCGAAGACCCGGCCGTCGTGGCCGAGGCCCGTGACCGCCTCAGCCGCACCCCCGGCGCCGTCGCCGTGGTGTCGGCCGAAAGCTATTCCGACCGCTTCGTCCAGGGCTTTTCCGACACCCTGCGCAACGTCCCCGGCGTGTTGGCTCAGAAGCGGTTCGGCGAGGAAAGCCGCCTGTCGATCCGCGGCTCGGGCATCGCCCAGGGCTTTCACCAGCGCGGCGTCCTGTTCGCCCAGGACGGCGTGCCCTTCGCCGACGCTGACGGCTTCTCCGACTTCCAAAGCGTGGATTCCCTCAGCGCCCGCTATGTCGAGGTGTGGAAGGGCGCTAACACCCTACGCTTCGGCGGGGCCCAGTTGGGCGGCGCCGTCAATCTCGTCACCCCGACCGGCCGCACCGCCCGCCAGCGCGCCCTGATGCAGATCGAGGGCGGCAGCTACGGCTTCGTGCGCGCTCACGGCGCCGTCGCCGAAACCTATGGCGACTGGGACGTCTACGCCGCCGCCACGGCCATGCAGGGCGACGGCTGGCGCGACCACAGCAAACAGTCGCAAGGCCGCCTGACCGTCAACGCGGGCCGTTCCTTCGGCGAGGATCGCGAGGTGCGCCTGATCGCCCAGGCCGCCGACATCAAACAGGACATGCCCGGCTCGCTGACGCTGGAAGAAGCGCTGACCACGCCGCGCAAGGCCTCCGCCAGCGCCCTGTCCGGCGATCAGGCCCGCGACCTGACGGTCAAACGGCTGACGCTGCAGACCCGCTGGCGCTTCAATGAATCCACCCTGTTCGAAGGCGCAGTCTGGGGCTGGGAGAAGTCGCTCTATCACCCGATCTTCCAGGTGATGGATCAGGACAGCGCCACGCGCGGCGCCTTCGCCCGCATCGACTGGACCGGCCAGATCGGCGACCTGCGCGCCGACGCCTTCTACGGCTTCTCGTGGCGCGAGGGAGAGGTCGAGGCCCTGCGCTATGTGAACCTGGCGGGCCAGCGCGGCGCCAAGACCGCCGATGCGCGTCAGGAAGCCTCTGGGCTGGACGTCTTCGCCGAGGGACGGCTGTTCGTTACCGACCAACTGGCCTTGGTCGCGGGCGGCTCATGGGGGCGCGCCACGCGCGACTATCTGGACCGCATGACCCCGGCCAATAACGCCAGCCGAGACTATGAGTGGTTCTCGCCGCGCATGGGCCTGTTGTGGGAAGCGGAAAGCGGCGCCCAGGTCTTCGCCAACCTGACCCGCTCGGTCGAGCCGCCGACCTATGGCGCCCTGGTGCAGGCGCCGCTGACCGGCTTCACCCCGGTCGAGGTTCAGGAAGCCTGGACCGGCGAGATCGGCACGCGCGGCCGTCATGGGGCGCTGGCCTGGGATCTGGTCGCCTATCGCAGCCGGATCGAAGGCGAGATGCTGAACTTCATCACCAGCCCCGACATCCCCGCCGCCACCTTCAACGCCAAAAAGACCTTCCACCAGGGGATCGAGGCCGGGCTGGACTGGACCCTGCCGGTCGAACTGGCGGACGGATCGCTGGTGCTGCGTCAGGTCTATAACTGGAGCGACTTCCGCTTCGACGGCGACGCGCGCTGGGGCGACAACCGCCTACCGGTCGTGCCCGAGCACCAGTACCGGGCCGAACTGACCTGGCGCCACCCGACGGGCGTCTTCGTCACCCCGTCGGTCGAGTGGCGGCTGTCCAGTCCCTACGTCGACTACGCCAACACCACGAAGGCGCCGGACTACGCCGTGCTGGGGCTGACGGGCGGCTTCAACATCAACGCCAGAACCTCGGTCTACATCGACGCGCGCAACCTGACCGACAAACGCTACGTCGGCGAGTTTTCGGCCGTGACAGACGCAAGCCTGGCGCAGACGGCCGTCTTCTTCCCCGGCGAGGGCCGTTCGGTCTCCGTCGGCCTTCGGCTGGCCTACTGATGACCTCCTCTCTCAAGACCAAGGCGCCGGACGTGATGTCCGGCGCCTATCGGGCCGTCTGGCGCTGGCACTTCTACGCCGGGGTGCTGGTCATGCCGTTCCTGATGCTGCTGACGCTGACGGGCGGCCTCTATCTGTTCAAGGACGAGATCGACCACGCCGTCTATCGCTCCATGATTGAGGTTCCGGCCAGCGCTCAACAGGCCGATCCCGATCAGTGGCTGGCCGCCGCCGCCCGAGCGGGCGAAGGCCGAGCGGCGAACGTGCTGGTCCCCGACCGCGCCGATCAGGCCGTGCGCGTCCGCGTCGACCGGCCCGACGGCGCCCAGCGCACCGTCTTCGTCGATCCGCACACGGCCACGGTCACCGGCGTGACCGACTATGGCGGTGTGACCGAGACGATCAAGAAGCTGCACTCCCTCACCCTGTTCGGCGGCCCCATCGGCACGGCGCTGAACATTCTGGTCGAGATCGTTGCGGGCTGGGCCATCATCCTGTGCGCCACCGGCATCTATCTGTGGTGGCCGCGCCGCCGCACCGGCGCCGTGCTGCGGCCGCGTGAGACGAACGCCGGCCGCCGTCCCTTCTGGCGCGACGTGCACGCCCTGGTCGGCTTCTACGTCGGCGGGGTGATCATCTTCCTCGCCGTCACCGGGATGCCGTGGTCGGCCGTCTGGGGCGATCAGTTCATGGGCGTCATGCGCGACACCGGACTGGGCCGCCCGCCCGCGCCCGCCGCCGCCAGTCCCTGGAGCCACGCCAAGCCCCACGACGCCCCGGCGGGCGTGGGCTGGACGCTGGAAAACGCCGTCCTTCCCGCCCATGATCACAGCCACGGGCATGATCCAGCGGCCCCCAGCCTGAACCGCGTGCTTCAGACGGCGCACGAACGGGGCCTGCCCCGCCCCTTCACCGTCAGCATTCCCCAGTCGTCTGATCTGACCTGGACCGTCGCTCGCCAGACCCGCAAGGCCGAGGACGCCCGCAGCCTCTATGTCGATGGCGTCAGCGGAGCGGTGAAGGCCGACCTGCGCTGGAGCCAGTTCGGCGTCATGGCCAAGGGCTTTGAGTGGGGCATCGCCGTCCATCAGGGGATGCAATACGGCTGGGTCAACCGCATCGTCATGCTGATCGGCTGCATCGCCGTCTGGCTGCTGGCGATCAGCGGCCTGGTCATGTGGTGGAAGCGCCGTCCGCCCGACCTGTCGCGCCGCCGCTCCGGCGCCCCGCCCGCGCCGCCCGGCCCGCACGCGCGAATTGTCGTGCTGTGCATCGTCATCCCCCTGTCCATCCTCTATCCCTTGACGGGACTGAGCCTCGTGGCCGCCCTGCTGCTCGACCGAGCCGTGCGTGCGTTCACCGGGTCCAAGCCCGTCGCAGCCTTTTGATAAGGAGCTTCACCATGAAACGTCTGTTCGCCCTGACCACCCTGTCGGCCGCCGCCCTTACTCTCGCCGCCTGCGGCCAACCCGCCGAAAAATCGGCCGAAGCCGCCAAGGACGCCACGGTCGCGCCCGGCACGGTCCAGGTCGCCGACGCCTGGTGCCGCCCCACGCCCAACGGCGCCAAGGTCGGGGGCTGCTACCTGACCCTGACGGCAGGCTCCGACGACCGTCTGGTCAGCGTCTCGACCGCCCTGGCCCAGTCGGCCGAGGTGCATGAGATGAAGATGGAGAACGGGGTCATGAGCATGGGCCACCTGGCCGACGGTCTGCCCCTGCCTGCCAGAACCCCGGTCGAGCTGAAGCCCGGCGGCAATCACATCATGCTGATGGGTCTGCGAGATCCGCTGGTCGACGGCGGCGTCGCCTCCTTCACCCTGACGTTCGAGAAGGCCGGTCCCATCGGCGTCCACGCGGCCGTCAAGCAGCCGCCGGTGGTGGATTCGGAGGAGTAAAACCCTCTCTTGGCGGCGCGAGCCTGACAAACCGGCCCGAACCGGCTAAAGGCTCGCGCTCACGAGGAATACCATGGCCCTGAAAGTCGCGATCGTCGGCTTGCCCAACGTCGGCAAGTCCACCCTGTTCAACGCCCTGACCAAGACGGCGGCGGCCCAAGCGGCCAACTATCCGTTCTGCACCATCGAGCCGAACACCGGCGACGTGGCCGTGCCCGAGGCCCGGTTGAACGCCCTGGCCGCCATCGCTGGGTCGAAGGAGATCATCCCCGCTCGCATCACCTTCGTCGACGTGGCCGGTCTGGTGCGCGGCGCCTCCAAGGGCGAGGGTCTGGGCAACCAGTTCCTGGCCAACATCCGCGACTGCGACGCCATCGCCTTCGTGGCCCGCTGCTTCATCGACGACGACATCACCCACGTCGAGAACCGTATCGATCCCATCTCCGACCTCGAGATCATCGAGACCGAGCTGATGCTGGCCGACCTCGAGAGCCTGGAGCGTCGCCGCGTCCAGATCGAGAAGCGCGCCAAGGGCGGCGACAAGGAATCGCAGCTGAACCTCAAGCTGATCGACGCCGCGCTCGAAAAGCTGCGCGACGGCAAGCCCGCGCGTCTGGCCGAGGTGCCCAAGGAAGACCGCAAGGCCTGGGACATGCTGCAGCTGCTGACCGCCCTGCCCGCCCTCTATGTCGCCAACGTCGAGGAAGGCTCGGCCGCCGAGGGCAATGAGCTGTCGGCCAAGGTCGCCGAGCGCGCCAAGGCGGACAACGCCCAGACCGTAGTCATCTCGGCCCAGATCGAGTCCGAGATCGCCGTGCTGGACGACGCCGAACAGGCCGAGTTCCTCGAAACCCTGGGTCTGGAGGAGCCGGGCCTGAACCGCCTGATCCGCGGCGCCTACGACCTGCTGGGTCTGCAGACCTATTTCACCGTCGGGCCGAAGGAAGCGCGCGCCTGGACCATCCCCGTCGGCGCCACGGCGCCGCAGGCGGCGGGCGTCATCCACACCGACTTCGAAAAGGGCTTCATCCGCGCCGAAACCATCGCCTTCGACGACTACGTCGCGCTGAAGGGCGAAGCGGGCGCCAAGGAAGCGGGCAAGATGCGCGCCGAAGGCAAGGCCTACGTCGTCAAGGACGGCGACGTCATGCACTTCCTTTTCAACAACTGACGTCATCATGCGGGGCGGTCAGAAAATCTGACCGCTCTCGCAGAAAAACTGAAATCCCATTTCGCGGCGAGCTTTGCTAAGGCTGGTGTGAATCGGCGCGCCTTGCGTCGAAAGCTCCCGGGGAAGCCATGAAGTTCGACACCCTCGCCGTGCACGCGGGCTATGCGCCCGATCCGACCACCAAATCGGTGGCGGTGCCCATCTATCAGACCACCAGCTACGCCTTCGACGACACCCAGCACGGGGCGGATCTGTTCGACCTGAAGGTGGCGGGCAACATCTATACCCGCATCATGAACCCGACGTCCGACGTGCTGGAGCAGCGTCTGGCGGCGCTGGAGGGCGGCGTCGCGGCCCTGACCGTGGCCTCGGGCATGGCGGCGATCACCTATGCGATCCTGACCATCGCCGAGGCCGGCGACAACATCATCGCCACGGGCGCCCTTTATGGCGGCACCTACAACCTGTTCGCCCACACCCTGCCTCAGTACGGCATCGAGGTGCGCTTCATCGACGCCGACGACATCGCGGCGGTGGCGGCCAATACGGATGAGCGGACCAAGGCGGTCTTCTGCGAATCCATCGGCAATCCGCTCGGCAATGTGGTGGACTTCGCCGCGCTGGCGGACGCCGCGCACGCGCAAGGCCTGCCGCTGATCGTCGACAACACCGTGCCGACGCCCTACCTGACCCGGCCGATCGAGCATGGCGCCGACATCGTCGTCCACGCCCTGACCAAGTACATCGGCGGACACGGCACCAGCATCGGCGGCGCCATCGTGGACAGCGGCAACTTCCCCTGGGCCGAGCACAAGGCGCGCTTCCGCCGCCTGAACGAGCCGGAAGTCAGCTACCACGGCGTCGTCTACACTGAGGCGCTTGGCCCGGCGGCCTTCATCGGCCGGGTGCGCACCGTGCTCCTGCGCAACACCGGCGCGGCCATCTCGCCGTTCAACAGCTTCCTGATCCTGCAGGGGCTGGAGACGCTGGCGCTGCGCATGGACCGCCACGTCGAGAACGCCACCGCCGTCGCGCAATGGCTGAAGGCCCACCCCAAGGTCGACTGGGTCAACTACGCCGGCCTTCCCGAGCACAAGGATCACGCCCTGATCCAGAAGTATTTCGGCGGCAAGGCGTCCGGTCTGCTGACCTTCGGCGTCAAGGGAGGCCGCGAGGCCGGGGCCCGTTTCCAGGACGCGGTGAGGATCTTCACCCGCCTAGTCAACATCGGCGACGCCAAGTCGCTGGTCTGCCACCCGGCCTCGACCACCCACCGCCAGCTGTCGCCCGACGAGCTGAAGAAGGCGGGCGTGACCGAGGACACGGTGCGCCTGTCCGTCGGCATCGAGCATATCGACGACCTGATCGCTGACCTGGACCAGGCTCTGGCCGCCGTCTGATCCTCCTCCCCTGTCCCAGCCTGGCGCCGTCGACGCGGCGCTTGGCTGTCGACTCCGCTGATCCGGCTCACTACGGTCCCGCCATCGAATTCTCCGAGGGGTGAGACTGTATGCGTATTTCATCTTCCGTCGCCGTCCTGGCTTTCGCCGCGGCCCTGGCCGGCGGCGCGTCCGCTCAGGCCCAGACCGCGCCCGCCTTCGACGCCGCGCGCATTTCCGAGGACATCCGCGTCCTGTCGGACGACAGCTTCGAGGGGCGCGGCATCGCCACCCCGGCCGAGCAGAAGGTCATCGACTATCTGAGCCGCCAGTATGCGGCGGCAGGCTTCGCGCCGGGCGGCGAGAACGGCGGCTGGACCCAGGCGGTCGGCCTGAACCGCTTCACCGTCTCCAACGTCTCGGGCCAGCTGAAGCTGGGCGACTGGAGCCAGCCGCTGACGCAGGGCCAGGAAGTCACCATGACGACCCGCCTGCCTTCCGACGGCGTCGACCTGAAGGACAAGCCGCTGGTCTTCGTCGGCTACGGCATCAGCGCGCCCGAGCGTCAGTGGAACGACTTCAAGACCGACGTGCGCGGCAAGGTGATCGTCGTCCTCGTCAACGACGCCGACTTTGAAGACCCGTCGCTGAACACCTTCGGCGGCGAGGCCATGACCTACTACGGCCGCTGGACCTACAAGTTCGAGGAAGCCGCGCGTCAGGGGGCAGCGGGCGTGCTGATCGTCCACGAGACCAAGCCCGCCTCCTATGGCTGGACCACGGTCGCCAACTCCTGGGGCGTGCCGCAATTCGACATCGTGCGCGCCGATCCGTCGGCCGAGCGCGTGGCGATGGAAGGCTGGATTCAGCGTGATCTGGCCGTCGACCTGTTCCGCCGCGCGGGTCTCGATTTCGAGCAGGAGAAGATCAAGGCGCGCAGCCGCGACTTCCAGCCCGTCGAACTGACGGGCGCGACCCTCGACGCCCGCATGGACGTGAAGTCCGAACGCATCGTCACCCACAACGTCGTCGCCAAGCTGGAAGGCTCGACCCACCCGGACGAGACCATCCTCTACACCGGCCACTGGGACCACATCGGCATGGGCGAGCCGGACGCCAACGGCGACCGCATCTTCAACGGCGCCATCGACAACGCCTCGGGCACGGCGGCCCTGCTGGAGATGGCGCGCCAATGGTCGGCCGGACCGCGGCCTGAGCGCACCATCGTCATGATCAGCTTCACCGGCGAGGAAAGCGGCCTGCTGGGTTCGGAGTTCTACGCCGCCAACCCGCTGTATCCGGTGGAGAAGACCGTCGGCGGCTTCAACATCGACTCGGCCGCCGTCTTCGGTCGGATGAACAAGCTGGGCGTGACCGGCTACGGCCATTCCGACCTGGACGAGCCGGTGATCGCGGCGGCGGCGGCGCAGGGACGCGGCTTCGTCGGCGACGCCGGGGCGGCAGCGGGCATCTACTTCCGCTCCGACCACTTCCCGCTCGCCAAGAAGGGCGTGCCGATGGCCTATCTGTCCTCGACGGGCGAGTTCGTCGACGCCCCGATCGAGCCGCGACTGGCGCGCGCCGCCGACTACCGCGCCAACCGCTATCACCAGGCGGCGGACGAATGGGAATCCGACTGGGACTATTCCGGCATGCTCCAGGACCTGGAGGTCATGTTCAAGGTCGGTCAGGATCTGGCCAACAGCCGCGACTGGCCGGAATGGAAGTCCGGCTCGGAGTTCGGCCCGGAACGCGCCAAGAGCGCCGCTCAGCGCCGCTGATCCGGCCCATCGGTCGAACATGACGAAAATGTAAGGGGCGGCCCCGCAAGGGGCCGCCCTAAGACTATAGGGAACGGCCTCGTGGGGAGGGCCGAAGGAAACGCCATGCACCATCGCTTCATTCGCGGCGTCGCCGCCGCCGCGCTGATCCTCGTCGCGGGCGCCGCCTCGGCCCAGGACTTCTCGGCCCAGCGCCTGTCCGACGAGATCCGCGTCATCAGCGCCGACGACTTCCAGGGCCGCTATCCCGGCACGGAGGGGGAGAAGAAGACGCTGGACTGGCTGCAGGCCCAGTATGAAGCGATGGGGCTGGAGCCCGGCGGTCCCAACGGCCAGTGGCTGCAGGTCATCGACCTGAAGCGTCTGACGCCCCAGGGCGAGCCCGCCCTGACCTGGGCCGGAGCGGCCACGACGGGCCGCGCCCTGACCGCCGGAACCGACTTCACCCTGCGGGCGATGAACGATGCGGCCATGGGGCGGGTGATCGACGCGCCCGTCGTTTTCGCAGGCTACGGCATCCATGCCCCCGAGCGGGGCTGGGACGACTACGGCGATCTGGACGTGACCGGCGCGGTCGTCCTGGTCGTGGCGGGCGAGCCGGACGGCGAGCTGTTCAACGGCCCCTACGCCACCACCTATCAGTCCGCCGCCTATAAGGCCGACGAGGCCAGGCGGCGCGGCGCTGTGGCCGTTCTGACGATCGTCGACGGCGATGCAGGTTCGGCCGTCTGGCGGCGCGAGACCGCCGGCGCCGGACGCACGCGCACCCTGACCCCCGGCTCGGCCGAACTGACCCTCAGCGGCGCCGTCAACCGCGACGTCGCCGCCGAAATGGGCGTGGACCTGGCGTCGCTAAAGCCCCGCCTCGAGACCGGCGACTTCCGCGCCTTCGCGCTGGAGACGCGGATCACCGCTTCAGCCCAGGAATCGGTCGAAATCCTGCGCACCCACAATCTGCTGGCGCGCATCACCGGGACCGAGCGCCCGAACGAGGTCGTCATCTATTCCGCCCACTGGGACCATGTCGGCGTCAATGAGAACACGGCGGGCGACGACAAGGTGTTCAACGGCGCCTGGGACAACGCATCGGGCACGGTCGGCGTGGTCGAGATGGCCCGCCAGCTGAAGGCCGCTCCGACGCCGAAGCGCACACTCGTCTTCGCCCATATGGCGGCCGAGGAGATGGGCCTGCTGGGCGCCTACGCCTATGTCGCCGATCCGGTCTATCCGCTGGAGACGACGGTGGCCGACATCAACATCGACATGCTGCCTCTCAGCGGCCCGACCCGCGACGTGCCCATCTTCGGCAAGGGCCAGAACAGCCTCGAGGACGACCTGCAGGCCCTGGCTGAACAGGAAGGCCGCTACGTCTCCGACGACGGCCAGCCGGAACAGAATTTCTACTACCGCTCCGACCACTTCCCTTTCGCGCGCGCGGGCGTGCCGGCCCTGATGCCCTGGCACGGGGTGGATTGGGTCGAGGGCGGCCGCGAGGCGGGTCTGGCCGCCTGGAAAGCCAAGTTCGGCGCCGACTATCATCGCCCCAGCGACGAGTGGTCGGCCGACTGGGATCTGCGCTCGGCGGTCGAGAACCTGACCCTGCTCTATCGCCTGGGCCTGGACCTCGCCAACGGCGACGAATGGCCGACCTGGAAGCCGACCTCCGAGTTCGGCCAGGTCCGCGACCGCAGCGCGGCGGCCCGGCGTTGACGCATCAGAAGGCAGGGCGGCAACGCCCTCGCCTGTCCGCACGTTGAAGCAGGGATGAAGCGCCCTACGCCTCCCATTCTTGTCGTGCTGGCGACCTTGCTGACGGCCTGCGACCCGCCGGGACAGGTCAACCCGCCCACGGAGCCGGCCCAGCCCATACAGGGTCCGGGGACTTCGGCGCCTCCGCCACAGCGCCCGCCGGGGATGGAGCCGCTTATGCGCGGTGCCGGCGCGATCAGCTTCATCGGCCGTTGGGCGCCCACGGCCGAAGCTTGCGCCCAGCCCGGCGATCAGGCCGCGCTTCAGATCACCACCACCGATCTGCATGGACGAGGACTGCGCTGCGTCATCGAAGCCATCGACGAACGCGGCCAGGGCTACGACGCCCTTCTCGACTGCGAGACGGGAAGCGGGCGCACCTCCCGGCAAGTCCGGTTCGAAGCGACGAACGAGACGCTGCGGCTGATCCGCCTCGACAGGCCCGACGAAGCGCCCCAGCGCCTGATCCGCTGCACCGCCCTCGCCCGCTGACGCGGACGCCGCCCATGAAAAAACCCGCCGGATCGCTCCGGCGGGTCGTTTCGTCTGCAAGGAGAGGACGCCTTAGTGGGCGACGCCCTTCCAGATGCGGCGATAGCTGGCGTAGGTCACGCCCGCGAAGGCCAGCAGGAAGATCAGCACGCCGAAGCCCATCTGCTTGCGCTCGACCATCTTCGGCTCGGACGTCCAGGCGATGAAGGCCGCGACGTCCTTGGACATCTGATCCACCGTCGCCTCGGTGCCGTCGTCATAGGTGACCTGGCCCGCGCTCAGCGGCGGCGGCATGGCGATGAAGCCGCCGGGCGGAACATGGCCCTCGCCCGTCCAGAACGGGGTCATGTCCCCGGCCATATAGGGGTTGTAGTGCTGGGTCTCGGTCATCTTCAGGCCCGCCGGCGGGGCCGAATAGCCCGACAGCAGCGAGTAGATGTAGTTGGCGCCGTCGTGGCGGGCCTTGGCCATGACCGACAGGTCCGGCGGCATGGCGCCGCCGTTGGCCGCAGCGGCCGCCGTCGGGTTCGGATAGGGGTTGGGGAAGCGGTCGGCCGTGGTGGCGTCGCGCATCAGGGCCTCACCCGTCTCCGAGTCGATGTCGGCGACCTGGATCTCCTTGGCCAGAGCCTTCACGACAGGGTTGTCGTTCGGGTTCGGATACTTCGGATTCCAGAACGGGCCGTCCTTGTCGCCCAGGTTGCGGAAGTGCATCAGGTCCATGCCGTGGCAGGAGGCGCAGACCTCGCGATAGACCTTGTAGCCGCGTTGCAGCTGGCCCTGATCGAAGGTGCCGAACGGCCCGGCGAAGCTGAAGCCGCCGTCTCGCGGATGCTTGGCGCCCCCGGCGGCCATCGCCGGTGCGGCGATGGCGACCAGGCCGACAGCGGCCGTCACGGAGACGAGGATCTTGCGGAAGGACACGGTCTTTTTCTCGTTGCTCATCATCGCGCTCACGCCTTCTCGGCTGCGGTCGACGGGAGCACGGGCTCCGAGATCGTCGCCGGGATCGGCAGCGGCTTCTCACGCAGGCCGATGACCGGCATCAGCACCAGGAAGAAGACGAAGTAGTAGGCCGTCAGGAAACGCGTCAGCCACAGGTAGGAGTTCAGGTCGCCGTCGATCAGGGTGAAGGTCTTGAAGCTGCCGATCACCGGAGCGTCGGGCAGCTGCGCGCCACACCAGCCCAGACCGAAGCAGACGAACAGGAAGATGATGAAGAAGGTCTTCATCGTCGGGCGGTAGCGCATGGAGCGCACCTTGGACGTGTCCAGCCACGGCAGGACGAACAGCACCCCGATCGCCGCGAACATGGCCACCACGCCGCCGAACTTGTCGGGGATGGCGCGCAGGATCGCGTAGAAGGGCAGCATGTACCACTCAGGCACGATGTGCGCCGGGGTCTGCAGCGGGTTGGCCGGAATGTAGTTGTCGGCGTGGCCCAGGGCGTTCGGGTTGTAGAAGACGAAGACCGCGAACAGGATCAGGAACAGGATGATCGCGAAGCCGTCCTTGACCGTGAAGTACGGGTGGAAGGGCAGCATGTCCTTCTTGGCGCGGTCCTTCGGGATCAGGATGCCGACCGGGTTGTTCTGACCGGCGGCGTGTAGGGCCCACAGGTGCAGCACCACGCAGCCGGCGATGACGAACGGCAGCAGGTAGTGCAGCGAGAAGAAGCGGTTCAGCGTCGCGTTGTCGATCGCCGGGCCGCCGCGCAGCCAGATCAGGATCGGCTCGCCGACGACCGGAATGGCGCCGATCAGGTTGGTGATCACCTCAGCGCCCCAGAAGGACATCTGGCCCCACGGCAGGACATAGCCGAGGAAGGCGGTGGCGATCATCAGGAAGAAGATGACGCAGCCGACGATCCAGATCATCTCGCGCGGCGCCTTGTAGGAGCCGTAGTAGAGGCCCCGCAGCATGTGCAGATAGACGGCGATGAAGAACATCGACGC
>Ga0308157_10003861_pt1 | contig 20904 bp, 20 predicted proteins | sample PhyBR1_FD_201035 | JGI IMG/M metagenome (GOLD analysis project Ga0308157, IMG submission 201035) | Phyllosphere microbial communities from UC Gill Tract Community Farm, Albany, California, United States - DLSLB.R1 | ecosystem: Host-associated > Plants > Phyllosphere > Unclassified | place: USA...
TACTCATCAAGGGCCGAGCGTGTACCCGCGCTCACAAGGAGCCCGGATACATTAGCGCAAGCCTGATTTACCGTTCATCGTGACTGGATAGCAAAAGGTGGGCTGACCATACATTTGGTTACTTTTGCGCTTTTCAAAAGTGACCCGCTGTAAAAGCGGAACCAATATCAGCCGTTACCGCAGGAATGGATATGTACTCGGTCTGATCCAACATCCTGGTCGGCTGTCAGGCCGCCATCGGGAGCAAGCCCCCTCCCACATTTCCCGCCCCCCCATTCGAATCACGGGGCATCAGTGCAATGACGCCCGGGTAATCAGGTAGCTCACCAACTGCGGATCATCCTCCAGTTCGATCATCTGCACCGGACGCGGCAGGGTATCCAGCACAGTGCGCCAGAATGCCTGGGACACCTCATCCTGATCATAGAAACGCACCAGCCAATTGGCCGCGCCGCTGCACAGCACCTGGCTGGCGATGGCACGGCCGATGCCCTTGCGACGATAGCGCTTGAGAATGAACAGGTCGGCCAGCTCCAACGCGTCGATACCCGGCAGTTCGCTGCCTTCAATCAACAGGAAACCAGCGATATAGCCATCGACCAGCAACAGGTTGGCGCTCCACTGCGGGTCTTGCCAATAGCGGGCCAGGTGTTCGTCATGGATATAGAAACGGCCATCGGCCTCGACATCTTCCTGTTCCCAATCCGAAGACTCGTAGGCGTAGTACTGGTACAGATTGCGAATCAGCTCGGCGTCTTCAGGGCCGGTCTGGATCAATTCAACGGTGGTTTCAGGCATGGGGCTCTCGGTGGAAAAACGCAGGGCGCCATTGTTCACAAAAGTGCCTGCCGCGCCAATGGCTTGTCGAATCCTTTCTATTGGCTGAACCGAATGCAAATAGCGGTTGCCCTGGCCAAATTCCTGAAACATTTAGAATAAACTTCGCCGGTTTCCACCTTTCGCTCAAGGACACGTATTGTGACCAACGTCTGTACCGCCGGCCTGGATGTGGGCTTTGCCTCCCTGGATTACCTGCAAATTTTCATCCTGGGGGTAATCCAGGGCATCACCGAATTGCTGCCGGTGTCGTCCACCGCCCATATGCGCGTGGTGCCCGCCCTGCTCGGCTGGCAAGACCCGGGGTCGGCGTTTTCGGCGGCCATGCAATTGGCCGCGCTGGCGGCAGTGGTCAGTTACTTCTGGCGGGATGTGCGCCAGGTCACCACCGGCAGTATCAGTGCGGTGCGCCGCGGCGACTATAACGATCGGTGGTTCAAACTGGCGGTGGCGATCGTGCTGGCGACTATCCCGATTGGCATTGCCGGGCTGGCGCTGTCTTCGACCCTGAATGCATGCAACTCACCATTGCGCGGGCTGATGGTGATCGGCATTTCCTGCGTGGTGATGGCGGTGTTGCTGGCACTGGCCGAAGTGCGCGCCCGCCATACCCGCGACGTCAGCCAGATGCGCCTGCGCGATGCGCTGATCGTGGGGGTCGCGCAGATCGGCGCGTTGATTCCCGGGGTGTCGCGTTCGGGCTCGACGCTGACCGCAGCGCTATTCCTGAATTTCAAACGCGAAGAAGCAGCGCGGTTTTCCTTCCTGCTGGGCCTGCCGGCGATCGCCCTGGCCGGCCTGAAAGAGCTGTGGGTGCTACTGCACGCCGACATGCCTGCCCACGCCTGGCCGCATTTGATCTTCGGCCTGGTGGTGGCGAGCATCTCGGCGTTCTTTGCGATCTGGGGCCTGATGAAGTTCCTGGAGCGCTTCTCCACCTGGCCGTTCGTGATCTACCGTGCGCTGCTGGGGGTCTTCCTGATTGTGGCGGTCAGCACCGGGCTGCTTACCTGACGCCATCATTTTTTGTAGGAGCGAGCTTGCTCGCGAAAAATCCAAAGGCACCGCGTACATTCAGGATGCCCGCGTTATCGTTGACGCTTTTCGCGAGCAAGCTCGCTCCTCCAGGTTACTGGCGGTCGGCCAGCGCTTCGAGCAGGTCGGCCGAGGGTACGAAAAACAGGCCGCCAGTCACGGCGGTACTGAAGTCGAGCAAACGGTCATAGTTGCCAACCGGGCGGCCAACGAACATGTTTTCCAGCATCTGCTCCAGAGGCTGCGGCGAGCGTGCGTAGCCGATGAAGTAGGTGCCGAACTCGCCGGCACCGGGGCGGCCGAAGGGCATGTTGTCGCGCAGGATCTTCACTTCCTCACCGTTCTCGTCAGTGATGACGGTCAAGGCGCTGTGGGAGTTGCTCGGCTTGGTTTCTTCGTCCAGTTCGATATCCGCCAGTTTGGTGCGCCCGATTACCTTCTCCTGGGCTTCTACCGTCAAGCCGTTCCAGGCGCTCATGTTGTGCAGGTATTTCTGCACCACTACGTAGCTGCCGCCCTCGAACTGAGGGTCTTCGTCACCGACCAGGGTGAATCTTTCGGCCTTGCGCCCTACCGGGTTTTCGGTGCCGTCGACAAAACCGATGATGCTGCGCATATCGAAATAGCGGAAACCCTGGACCTCATCCACCACCTTGACGCTATCGCCCAAGGCAGCCATCAATTGGGTCGCCAGCTCGAAACACAGGTCCATCTGCTCGGCGCGGATATGCAGGAGGATATCGCCCGGGGTCGACACCGCCTTGCGCCCTTCTACACCGAATTCGCGGAACGGATGCAGCGCCGCCGGGCGTGGGGCGCCGAACAACCGGTCCCACGCATCCGAGCCAAAGCCGCAGACGCAGGTCAGGTTGCCCGACGGCACGCGCTTGCCCACCGAACGCACCAGGCCGGCGATGTCGGCACACCAGCCACGCACGTTTTCAACCGCGTCGGGGGCCAGGGTGGCGACCATGAAAATCGCGCTGCTGGTGATCGGGTGGCACACGGACTGCGGTTCGAGAGGCGGCTGGACAGGGCAGGTTTTCATCAGGCGGATCCATAGGCTAAGGTCGATTTGAACCCGAGCAGGTTAGCAGATCAACCGTGACAACTGGCCCACACCTGGCGAATCAGCGCTTTCATCTTGAGCGCCTCGTCCCAGCGATCAGTGAGTTCTCGCCCCACTGCATCGGTGATCGCATAGGGTGGCGGGCCCAGTTCGCAGGTGAAGGGCAGGCTCTGGGGCTCGTCGGCACGGGTCAGCCAGTCGTCGATCCCATAGCGCCACCAGCCAGTAAAGCGCTCGACCCAGGGCTGGTGCTGAGGAAAGTCCAGGCCAACCTGCACCTGCTCACTGCTGGCGATGCGGCCATGAAAGCCCCAACTATGGCGCAGGATCGTGCGTATCTGCTCATCGTCTTCCAAGGCACCGGGTTCGGGCAACTCGCGGCCGACAACGTAGTGGGACAGGTCCGCGAGCAGTTTAAGGTCGGGCATTTGCGCCAGCAGGTCGAGGGTGAACAACAGGTCGTTGGTCAGTCGATAACGGTGGGTTTCCAGCAGGATCGGGAAGTCCACCTGCTCGGCCAGGCGTTGCCAGCCTTCGATCAGCCTGACCGCCTCGGCCTGGGTACGCGGGCGCACATCGGCCTGCAGGGTGAGGTGGTGGCAACCGTAGCGGCTGATCACCTCCAGTGCAGCGGCCAGGTCATCCACCGACTGCGGGAACAACTGGCCTTCGATCTGCAAGCCCCTGGCCGTGGCGGCAGCGTGCAGGCGCGGGACGGCGGCAGGCGTCCAGTAATGGTCGGTGATGCCGTCGAAACCGGCGGCGGCGATGCGGTCCAGTTGCGTGTCGAGGTTGCCGGGTTCGGTTTGCATGGCCCACATCGATTGGAATACCAGAAGTTGGCGCATATCAGCCTCGCAACAGTGGTTTGAGGGACACATCGGCATCTGCCAGGCTGCCCGGGTCGAGCACAGTGCCCGCGGCGATCAGGCGCTCGCACAGCTTGATATCCCTGGCCGCGCCATTACCCGGCGCCCAGCCACACGCGCCTTGCAACCGAGCATCGTCGTCGAGGTAAAACAGCAACAGGCCACCCCCAGGCAACGCACGGCTGACCGTGCGTGCAGTCATCACCCCGACAGTCTGCAGACCCCAGTGGTATTGGTCGGACCAGAAACCGGGGAGCGTCTCGAATGGCAGTGCTCGCCCCAGCAGGTTCAACGCGGCGTGCCGCCCCTGGGCCTCGGCGTTGCGCCAGGTTTCCTGGCGCTGATAGACGCCAGCGAGGCGAAACTCGCAGACATCCCCCGCCGCATAGATATCCGCCGCGCTGGTGCGCAATTGCGCGTCGACACGAATGCCCTGGCCGACTTCCAGCCCTGCCGCCGCCGCCAGCTCAATATTGGGTTGCATGCCGATGCCGACCACCACCAGGTCACAGGGCAGCCGTTGCCCATCGACCAGTTGCACGGCGTCGGCGTGGATGCATTCCACACCGACGTTCAAGCGCACGTCCACACCTTGCTCACGATGCAGCGCCAGCAGCGCCGCACTGATCGGCGCCGGCAACACCCGGCTCGCCAAGCGTGGCCCGGCTTCAAGCAGCGTGACCTCACACTCCAGCCCCCGTGCGGTGGCCGCCACCTCCAGGCCAATAAAACCACCGCCGACCACAACCAGGCGGGTGCCGGGACGCAACCTATCACGCAGAGCCATGGCTTCATCGTGGGTACGCAGGTAAAGCACAGGGGCCTGCGCCTCGGGCAAGCGTCGCGCCCGGCCACCGGTAGCCAGCAACAGGCCGGTATAGGTCAACCATTGGCCGTCGGCCAGTTGCAGCCGGTGTTGCTGCGGGTCCAGGCGGCTCACCGGGTTGCCGGCGATATGCTCGATGCCCAGCGCTGCCAGCCGTGCGCTGTCGCACAGGCTGCAGCCCGCCAGGTCCGTCAAGCCTTGCAGCACACCTTTGGACAGCGGCGGCCGTTCATACGGCAAGTGCGCTTCATCACCGATCAGGATCAGGCGCCCGCTGTAGCCTTCTTCGCGCAAGGTCAGTGCCGCACGGCCACCGGCGTGGCCGGCGCCAACGATGATCAGGGCTTGGCTCATCATTGGGCCGTGACGGCGAGCAGTACCCGCCCCGCTTCGACCCGCACCGGGTAGGTCTTGAGGTTGACGCACACCGGCGCGCCCAGGGCTTTGCCGGAACGGTAATCGAAGCGTCCGTTGTGCTTGGGGCATTCAATCACGTGGTCCATCACCAGGCCGTCCGCCAGGTGGATTTTCTCGTGGGTGCACAGGCCGGCGGTGGCGAAGAATTCATCCTCGGCAGAGCGGAACACCGCATAGGTGTGCGCGCCGTGGTCGAAGCGCAATACGTCTTCGGGGTCTATTTCGCCCACGGCGCAGACGTCGATCCATTGATCGTTCATGGCATTGTTCTCTTGTTCGGGGGATGAGGATCAGCCGGCAGAGGCTTCTGCGTGCAGAGCGGCAGGGGCGGATTGCGCCTGCGGGCGAATCGGACGCTGGACGAAATAGCCAGGGTCGCTGCGCTGTTTGCGGATCGTCGCGATGATTTCCCTGTAGGCCTCGAACAGATTGGCGTACGGCGGCGGGCAGTCGCTGCGGATTTCTTCGTGCAGTTGCTCAAGTGCGTGGTAAGGCACCATCGGGTACATGTGGTGTTCGAGGTGGTAGTTCATGTTCATGTAGATAAAGCGCAGCACCCGGTTCATGTAGATGGTGCGGCAGTTGCTGCGGTGGTCGAGCACATCTTCGGCCAGGCCCACATGCTGGCTGAGACCGAAGAGGTAGCCGAGCCAGGCACCATAGAGGCTGGGCAGCCCCACCAGCATCAGCGGCAGCCAGCTGTGCAGGTACAACGCGGTGCCGATGATCAGCGCATAAATCCCGATCCATATACGTGCGGCACGGAATACCTTGGGCCACTCGGACTCAGGGATGAAGTCTTGTTCTTGCGCACTCATCCGCCCAAGCGCATGGCGGGCCACGCCGCTGAAGGTCTTCCAGGCCAGGGGCAGGTTGAACAGGCTGAGGGCCATCATCCACAGGCTCGGCGGGCGCGGCTCGACGATCTCCGGGTCGCGGCCGACGACGATGGTGTCGGTGTGATGACGGGCATGGCTCCAGCGCCAGACGTGGGGCTCGAACAGGCACATGAAGCTCGCAACCTGGTACAGCCCGTCGTTCATCCAGCGGGTCTTGAACGCGGTGCCGTGCCCGGTTTCGTGCCAGCGCGGGTTGGACGCCGTGCCGTAGAGCACGCCATAGACGAGAAAAAACGGTACACAGGCCCAGGAGCCCCAGAACCAATAGCCACCAAAGCCTGTGACCAACAGCGTCGAGACCCAGATAGCGGTGTCGAGCAAGGCCGGAGCGTCGCGGCGCTGCATCAGTTCTTTCATGCGTTTGCGCGAGATGGGCGACTGGTACCAGTTGGCCGAAACCAGGCCTTTTTCGGCGGCGCGGGCCGCTTCAGGGCCAGTGAGGCTGTAGTCGCGCCGGGCGCGGTAAGCGGTGTGTTCAGGCATTGTTATTGTGCTCCGCTAGCGTGGGGTTTCAGGTGCTTTGCGGAACCAACCATAGAGCGCAGCCAAATCACCCTCAAGGCCTTGAATCCATTCCCTATCAAGCTATCATCCAGGCCCAGCGGAGCTTGATAGTTTTCTATCAAGACGCTCAAGGGGCCTGCCAATGCACAACCATAAACGCCCAACCATCGCCACCGTCGCCGCCCACGCAGGGCTCAGCGTGGCCACCGTCGACCGGGTATTGAACGCCCGCGCGCCGGTCAACCCGGGCACGGCCGAACAGGTGTTCCAGGCCGCCGAAGCCGTGGGTTATTTCGCTGCACGACTGATTGGCCAGCGCATCCGCGAACGGCGGCCCACCTATCGTCTCGGCGTGCTGTTGCTGGGCACCGCCCAGGCCTTCTATGCCAACCTCGCCCAGTCCATCAGCGATGCCGCGCAGCATCACGCCACCGCCAACCTGAGCTGCCAGTTCGACTACATCAACGACCGTTCACCGAATGCCATCGTCGCGCAGATCGAGCAACTGGCGGTGCAGTGCGACGCCCTGGCGGTGGTCAGCTTCGCCCATCCGCTGATCAACGCCTGCCTGGCGCAGATCCGTGAAGCCGGCGTACCAGTGGTTGCGCTGCTGTCGGATATCCATGAACAGGCCCTCGAACCCTATGTGGGCCAGGACAACCACGTGGTCGGGCGCACCATGGGCTGGCTGCTGGCACACACCTGCGGCGCACGCAAAGGCAGTGTTGGCATTTTGCTTGGCGGCCATCGTTTTCTCGGGCACCAGGCACGGGTCAAGGGCTTGCACAGCTACCTGGCCGAACACGCGCCGGGCCTCAAGCCGTTGGAGCCGCTGATCAACCTGGATAACTGCGACATCACCGAGGAAGCCACCCTCGACCTGCTCGCCCGCCACACCGACCTGCGCGGCCTGTGCGTGGTGGGCGGCGGCGGTGACGGCGTGATCAACGCCCTGGCGCAACTGCCCAAGCGTCCGGCGCTGTGTTGCATTCTGCAGGAGTCGACGGAACTGTCGCGCCAGGCGTTGAGCCGCGGCTTGATCGATGTGGTGATGGACTCGCAGCCGCGGCAGACAGCGGCGGCGCTGGTGCAACTGCTGGTGCAGTTGCTGAATGACGAAGGCTTCGATCCGGTGCGGCATCGGGTGCATATACCACCGCAGATAGTGACCCCGGAAAACATGGGCACCTGAGACACAAAGAACACAATGTGGGAGGGGCGGTGCGACGATTCGACCTACCCCGATGGCGACGGCCCCGCCAAAAACTCAGAGGCTGACACACCGCTAGCGCAGCATGGATAACTACACAAATCTGTAGCAGCCCCCGGTAACCACGATGCGAAGCGAGCCGCTCTTGATCTGCTTTTGATCTCAGGCGCCCCGTTAAACCACGCTGGCCGGAATTCGACAGGGATTTGGGGGGTAAACCGGCAGGGATGCCGGTTTAGCCGCCCCGCGCCATGGATGGCGCGTGGCGGCGGCCCCCCAAATCTCTGTCGGATTACGGGCACACCGAGCCTAAGCGAGGTGCCGAGTGGTGGGGCGAGGACCTTTTGCTTACTTTTGGGTCCTTCCAAAAGTGAGCCGCTGTAAGAGCGGAACCCTAAGTAGCCGTTACCGCAGGAATGGATATGTACTCGGTCTGATCCAACATCCTGGTCGGCTGTCAGGCCGCCATCGGGAGCAAGCCCCCTCCCCCATTTAATCTGCACATTGACAATCATTCACCGCCCGCGAAAATCCCCTGCACTCAAACCAAACCGCCCCATCTTGTTGTACAGCCCACCCCGCGACACGTTGAGTTGCCGGGCGGCCAGGCGAATATTGCCGCCCGTGTTGTTCAATGCAGCGACGATGGCATGCAGTTCATGGCTGCTCAGATCCTGCGCGGGCTGGGGCTGGTAAAGGCGCAGCGCTGCCCTTTGCTGGGTTTCCAGCGGCAAATCAGCCGGCTGGATCAACTCCCCCATCGCCAGGTTGGTCGCCCGTTCAATGGCGTTTTCCAATTCACGCACATTGCCCGGCCAGCCATGGGCTGACAGCAGCGCCAGCGCTTCCGGCGAGAAACCCTGCACCGGTTTACGCAACGAACGCGCACAGCGCTGCAGGAAATGCCGTGCCAGCAGCGGGATATCCTCGCGGCGCATACGCAAGGGTGGCACGGTGAGGTTCAACACATTGAGGCGGTAGTAAAGATCCTCACGAAACGCACCTTCGGCCACTGCCTGGCTCAAGTTGCGATGGGTGGCGGCGATGATGCGCACGTCCACTGGCCGCGAATTTTTCGCACCCACGCGCGTCACTTCCCCCTCCTGCAACACCCGCAACAGGCTGACCTGGGCATCGAAGGACATGTCGCCAATTTCATCCAGGAAGATGGTGCCGCCATCGGCCAATTCAAACTTGCCCGCCGACCCACCTCGCGCCGAGCCGGTGAACGCGCCCTCGACATGGCCAAACAGTTCGCTCTGCACCAGGTCCCGGGGGATCGCGCCACAGTTGACCGCCACGAACGGGCCGTTGCAACGCTCGCTGGCGTTATGAATGGCCTGGGCAAACAGCTCCTTGCCGGTGCCGCTTTCGCCGAGGATCAAGGTGGTGGCGTCGCCGCGACTGGCAATGCGCCCCAGGTGCAGCGCGTCCTGGATCGCCCGCGAGGTGCCCTGGATGGTGTCGAAGGTATAGCGGGCCTGGGTGCCGACAATGCGTCGGGTGATTTCGCGGATGCGGCGGTTTTCGCGCACTGACACAATCACCCCGCCCTGCTCCAGCGGGCATACCGAGACCAGGCAGGCGAGCGGGCTGCGGTCGCGCAGCTCAAAGGTGCAATCAAGGTCGCGCACCGGCTCACCCAGCGCGTCGCTCAACTCATTGCACCCCAGGCGCTGGAACGGACTGCCGATCAGCTCCAACCCCACCCCGAACAGTTGCCGCGCATAGCGGTTGAGCGCCTTGATGCAGCCATGCTCGTCCAGCACCACCAAGCCTTCGTTCAGCACTTCGAGCACCGCTTGTTGTTCTTCCAGCAACACCTGCAGCGCCATCTGCCGCGACACCGCTTCGGCTGCCGCCTGGACGGTGCCCAGGGTATGGAAATGAAACCAGCCGGGCTCGGCGGTCAGCGTGAGCATCGCCAGTGTCTGGCCCTGAGCATCCTTGATCGGCGCGGCGGCGCAGTGCATGCGGCGCTGGCGCAGGGCGCCGGCAAAATTCTCCTCGGCCAATACGTACACCAGGCGATCTTCGGCCAGGGCCAGCCCGGTGCAGTTGGTGCCCTGTACCGATTCCAGCAGACGACTGCCGACGGGGGTGATGTCCAGCCCGCAGAAATACAGGGTGGTGCCCTCGGCATCGGTAAGGTTGATATGGCCGCGCGGGTTATAGGCCAGCAAGCCGTGCATGACCTGCGCGGCAGCGGCGATCAGTACGCGGTGATTGGCCAGGGTTGCCGCCAGCGCTTGGGCGGCCACGAAACGGTAGTGGCTGTCATCGGGATCGATACCCGCCTCGATACTGCGCCGCCAGGAATCCCAGATGACCTGGCGCACTCCGGCCGGGCGCTCGACCTGGCCAGACCGACATGCTCGCCAGCCCTGCTCCAATGCAGCGACGGGGCCGTCATTCAACGCAGCAGGCCCCAGAGCCGTGAGGTATTCGAGGTCTTGCATGCTGAACGTCAGGGTCATCGATGTATCCATGTTCATTTAAATGACATGTCAGTATAGGCATGTCATTTAAATGAATACATTTTGTTTAGTCTATTTTATAAACCCTTAAAAATCAGTGCGTTATGACTTGGCATAACCCTTGCTCCTGCCCCTATGCCAGCCAGGACTGTCCTGCGGCCAACAATAAAAAGGGGTCACTTCATGAGTACACAAAACATCCGCCTGGGTCTGATCGGTGCCGGTCGCATGGGCAGCTTCCACGGCCTTACGGCGGCCCGCCACATCCCCGGCGCCTGCCTTGCCGCCATCGCCGACCCCACTCCAGGCCAGGCCGCACGCCTGGCAGCAGAGCTGGGGGTGGACAAGGTCCACACCGACCCACAACAGCTGTTGGACGACCCCGATATCGACGCAGTGCTTATCGCTTCCCCCGCCCGTAGCCACGCCGACCTGGTGATCAGCGCCGCCCGTGCCGGCAAGGGCATCTTCTGCGAAAAACCCATGGCGATCACCCTGGACGAAGCCGATCGCGCCATCGCCGCTGCCGACGACGCCCGCGTGCCGTTGCAGGTCGGTTTCAATCGGCGTTTCGCCAAGAGCTTCCGTACCGCGCACCTCGATGTCGCCGCCGGCCGCATCGGTACGCCGCAGTTGCTGCGCTCGCTGACCCGCGACCCGGCACTGAACAACCCTGCCAACTCGCCGCAATGGGTGATCTTCCTGGAAACCCTGATCCACGACTTCGACACCCTGCGCTACCTCAACCCCGGCGCCGAAGCGGTGCAGGTGCATGTGATGGCCGACGCGCTGATCGCACCGGCGTACAAAAGCCAGGGTTTACTGGACACCGCCGTGGTCACGATCCGCTTCGACAACGGCGCCATTGCCACCGCCGAAGCCAGCTTTCAGGCCGTGTATGGCTACGATGTGCGCGGTGAAGTGTTCGGCAGCCAAGGCATGCTGAGCATGGGCAGCCTCAATGACTGCGACCTGGTGCGCTACCTGGCCCAGGGCATCCAGGCCGACACCCAGCGGATGGACACCGACTTGCTGCGCGACGCCTATATCGCCGAGCTCAACCACTTTGTCGACTGCCTGCGCAGCGGCGCCAAGCCCCTGGCCAGCGGTGAGGACGCGCGCGCGGCCCTGGCGATTGCCCGCGCCTGCATCGAGTCGTACGAAACCGGCAAGTCTGTGGCCGTGCAAGGGGCGCGCCCATGATGCCGTTCACATTGGCCGTCAGCGCCGAGATGGTGTTCCTCGACCTGCCCTTCATCGAACGGGTCAAACGTATCCACGCCCTGGGGTTCAGCGCCGAAATCTGGAGCTGGACCGACAAGGACATCGACGCCCTGGCCGCGACCGGCGCGAACTTCACCTCGATGACCGGCTACATCAGCGGCACCCTCACCGACCCCGAAGGCAGCCGCCAACTGCTCGACAGCGCCCGCGAATCCCTGGACATCGCCGCGCGCCTCAATTGCCCCAGCCTCAACCTGCACGGCACCGGCCTGGGCGACGGCGGCCTGCCGGTGCAGCCGGTCAGCCAGACCACCGGACGCATGTGGCTGAGCGCCTGCAAAACCCTGGAAAGAATTGCACGCCTGGGGGAAGACGCCGGCCGCGTGTTCCTGCTGGAAAACCTCAACACCGCCGTCGATCACCCCGGTACGCCCTTCGCCCGCGCCGACGAGACCCTGGCGCTGATCGAAGCCGTGGGCAGCCCGCACCTGAAGATGAACCTGGACCTTTACCACGCGCAGATCGGCGAAGGAAACCTGATCGAATTGATCCAGCGCGCCGGCAGCGCCATTGGTGAAATCCAGGTGGCCGACGTGCCCGGGCGCAAGGAGCCCGGCACTGGCGAAATCCACTACCCGGCGATTGCCCGCGCGTTGCACGCCATGGGCTACACCGGCGTGGTCGGCCTGGAGGGCTGGGCCAGCGGCACCAGCGAAGTGGCCCTGGAACGCTTCCGCCAGGCATTCACCCTATAACAATAAAAGGAACACCCTTATGCATCGTTATTCATTGCTAGTGGCCGCGCTGCTGTTGCTGTTCAGCCAATGGACTTTCGCCGCGTACCGCATTGGCGTGAGCATTGCCCGGGTCGACGATAATTTCATGACCTATGTGCGTAGCGGCCTGGAGGCTGCGGCGAAACAGCAGGACGTGCAGATCCAGTTCGAAGACGCCCAGGGCGATGTGGTGCGCCAGCTCAACCAGGTCGAAGGGTTTCTCAACCAGAAAGTCGATGCGGTGATCGTGCTGCCGGTCGACACGGCTGCCACTGCCAACATCACCCGCGCTGCCGTGGCGGCCAAGACGCCACTGGTGTACGTCAACCGCCACCCGGATGAACGCACGCTGCCAAAGGGCGTGGTTACGGTGGCGTCCAACGACATCGAGGCTGGGCAATTGCAGATGCGCTACCTGGCGGAAAAACTCGGCGGCCAGGGCAACGTGGCGATCATCATGGGCGACCTTGCGCAGAACGCCACCCACGACCGCACCGAGGGCGCCAGGCAGGTGCTCAAGGACTTTCCCGGTATCAAGATCGTCGAGCAGCAAAGCGCCGAGTGGCAACGCAACAAAGGCATGGACCTGACCAGCAACTGGCTGCTGGCAGGCACGCAGTTTGATGCGATCGTGGCCAACAACGATGAAATGGCAATCGGTGCGGCCATGGCGTTGCAGCAAGCGGGCAAGGCCAAAGGCGAGATTGCGATCGTCGGCATCGACGGCTTGCCCGATGGCCTGGCCGCGATCAAGCGTGGGCTGCTTGCGGCCTCAGTGTTCCAGGACCCCAAGGCCCAGGCGACGCAGGCGGTGCAAGCGGCGATCAAAATGATCAAGGGCGAACCGATTGAAGCCGAAGTGTGGGTGCCGTTTGAACTGATCAAGCCTGAGCAGGTGGCGGTATTCGAACAGCGCTACAAGTAAACCGAGGCTAAGGAGAGCCAAATGTGGGGCTTGCCCTAAGGCCAGTCAGTTAAGGCTTTTTGTAGGAGCGAGCTTGCTCGCGAAAAACTCACAGACACCGCGCTCATTGAGTAAACAAGCGTTATCGTTGACGTTTTTCGCGAGCACGCTCGCTCCTACAGAGGGCGATGCTCGCTTAGCTGACTGGCACTAGGGCTTGCCACACCTTTGGATCTGAATCAGTCCAGGTCACTCGCGTCATGCCGTTCGGGCAACTGCTCCTCACCCGACACCCGATTCACCCGCCGCCCGCGCTGCACCGCCGGCCGGGCGTCAATTGCGTCGGCCCAGCGCAGCACGTGTTTGTATTCATGCACCGAGAGAAACTCCGCCGAGTCGCCATACAAGCGGCCCTTGACCAGCCCGCCGTACCAGGGCCAGATCGCGATATCGGCAATGGTGTACTCATCGCCGGCGATGTACTCGCTCACCGCCAGGCGCTTGTCCAGCACATCCAGTTGGCGCTTGGCTTCCATGGCAAAGCGGTTGATCGGGTACTCCATCTTGCTCGGCGCATAGGCATAGAAATGTCCGAAACCTCCGCCCAGGTAGGGCGCGCTGCCCATCTGCCAGAACAGCCACGACAGGCACTCAGCCCGGGCCGCAGGTTCGGTGGGCAAAAACGCGCCGAACTTCTCGGCCAGGTACTGCAGGATCGCGCCCGACTCGAACACCCGAATCGGCGTGGCCCCACTGTGGTCCATCAGCGCCGGAATCTTCGAGTTGGGGTTTACCCCCACAAAGCCACTGCCGAACTGGTCGCCGTCACCGATCTTGATCAGCCAGGCGTCGTATTCGGCACCGGTGTGCCCCAGCGCCAGCAGCTCTTCAAGCAGAATCGTGACCTTTTGGCCATTGGGCGTAGCCAGGGAGTACAGCTGCAATGGGTGCTTGCCCACTGGCAGCGCCTTTTCGTGGGTGGCACCGGCGATGGGCCGGTTGATACTGGCGAAGGTGCCGCCGCTTTCGGTGTCCCAGGTCCAGACCTTTGGGGGTACATAGTCAGCCATGCCACTGCTCCTCAGGGATTGCGATAAACGAAGCGTTCCAGACTAAACCAAAGACGGGTGGTGCGTCACACCGGCATCCCCGTCTTGTCGAGGCACCTGTACGCGCAGGGCGATAAGCAAGGCTGCGAACAGCATCAATACGCCCGCACCCACAAATACCCCGCCGATGCCGCTGACGCTGAACATCAACCCGCCACCGGCAGCCCCTGCGGCAATCGCCGACTGCACCGAAGCGACCACCATGCCGCCGGCACTTTCGGCCTGGTCCGGCACGGCACGGGCAACCCAATTGGACCATGCCACCGGTACGCCGCCGAACGCCATGCCCCACAGCGCCAGGAGCAATGCCTGGCCCGGCAGTGACACCGGCAGCCAGACCAGGGCCAGTGCCGCAATGCCCACCAGCACCGGCATCAACACCAACGTCCCACGCGGATGGCGCACCAGCAGCCAACCGGCGAGCAAGGTGCCGACGAAATTCGCCACGCCGAAGCCCAGCAGCATCAGGGCCAGCCCTTGGGTATCGACGCCGGTGGTGCTTTCCAGGAACGGGCGAATATAGGTGAACAATGCGAAATGCGCGGTATGTACCAGCACGCAACCGAACATGCCCATGGCGATACCCGGGCGCAGCAGCACTTGCAGCACGGTACGCAGGCGCGCGGTGCCATTGGGCACCAGGCGCGGCAGGGTGAACGCCTGGAACGCCAGGGTCACCGCACCCACGGCAGCCGCCGCGATAAACGCACTGCGCCAGCCGTACAGGCCACCCAAATAGCTGCCCAGCGGCACGGCGACCACGGTGCCCGCCGCAATCCCGCTGAAGATGATCGACAGCGCCCGTGGCAGGGAAGCCGCCGGCACCAGGCGCATGGCCACCGCCGCCGCCATGCTCCAGAAACCACCCAGGGCGATGCCCAGCAGGATGCGCATCAACAGCAGCACGGTCAGGCTGGAAGACAGCGCCACCAGCAGGTTGGAGGCGATCATCAGCGTGGAGAACCCCAGCAGTACCACGCGCCGGTCGATGCTTCGGGTCAGGCCGGGCACCAGCAAACCGGCAAACAACGCCACCATTGCCGTCACCGTCACGGCCTGGCCGGCCAGCGCCTCCGAGACACCCAGGTCCAAGGCCATGGGGGTCAACAAACTGGCCGGCAGGTATTCCGCCGTCAGCAAACCGAACACCCCCATGGCCAAAGAAAATACCGCCAGCCAGGCCGGCTCCGTCACCACCCCGGCAGGGGTTTGAGCTGCATACTCACTCATCACAGGTCATCCTCGGATCATTGGCAAGGCGGCCAGTCTAGGTTTGCCTGGCAGGATGATCTATGATGCAAACCCTTGAGTTTATGACCGAAACCCCGACCATGACCGCTGCGGATGCTTTTACCCTGTCTTCCGACCTGATCAATGAACTGTTGCGCGGTATGCGCCTGCGCGGTGTGCAGTACCGGCGCATCCAGGCCGGGCCGACCTTCGGCATGGGCTTTGGCGCCAAGCCCGGCCATGCCTATTTCCACTTTCTGGCGGCCGGCCACGTGACCTTGCGCGGCGAGGATGGCGACCTTTTCGAACTGTCGGCGGGCAATGCGGTGTTCATCGCCCATGGTGGCGCGCACGCACTGTTATCCGATGCGAGCGCCGGTGTGCACGATATCGGCGATTTCGACAGTGCCCCGTTGGGGGATGCGGTCTGCGCCGTGGATGCTTCCCCTAACGCGACGCCCAGCACCTTGCTGTTCAGTGCCTGCATGGAGTTCGAACTCGGCAGCATCCAGGGGCTCGGCAACCTGATGCCGGCGCTGATGCTGATCGATGCGGGGGGCCAGCGTTACCCCGGCCTGATGCCGATCCTGGCGGTGATGGAACGGGAAGTCTCCACGGCCCGCATCGGCTATGCCGGCATCCTGGCGCGCCTGGCCGATGTGGTGGCGGCGATGATCGTACGCGGCTGGGTCGAATGCGCCTGTGGCAACGCCTCGGGCCTGGTGGCGGCGCTACGCGACCCACGCCTGGCCCGCGCCCTCCTCGCCCTGCACCAGCAGCCGGGCCGCGACTGGAGCGTGGCGGAACTGGCCGCGCAGTGCCATACCTCGCGCTCGGTATTTGCCGATCGCTTCCAGGCCATCCTCGGCATACCGCCGTTGCGCTACGCTACGGAACTGCGCATGCGCCTGGCCACGCAGTGGCTGAGCCTGGAGCGCATGCCCATCGAAACCGTCGCGCAACGCCTCGGCTACACCTCCCAGGCGGCGTTCAGCCGTGCCTTCAAGCGCATCACCGGGCAACCGCCCGGGGCGGCCCGCAGTTCAATGTAGCGACCGCCCCTTCAAGCATTGCGCACCCTGATCATGAAGCCTTAATCTCGTCAGCCAATCACACCGCGAAAGCAATGGAGGCTGCATGAAACTGGTCGGAATGCTGGACTCGCCCTACGTACGCCGCGTGGCGATTTCCCTGGACTTGTATGGGGTGGAGTTTGTGCATGAACCGCTGTCGGTGTTCAGCACCTTCGCGGAGTTTTCCCAGGTCAACCCGGTGGTCAAGGCGCCTACTCTGGTGCTGGATGACGGGACAGTGCTGATGGATTCGAGCCTCATCCTCGATTACCTGGAAGCACTGGCGCCGGCTGACAAGAAGCTGCTGCCCCAACAACCGGCAGCACGCGCCCACGACCTGCACCTGCTCGGGTTGGCCCTCGCCGCCTGTGAAAAAAGTGTGCAGATCGTCTATGAACACAACCTGCGCCCAGCCGAAAAGTTACATGCACCGTGGATCGAACGCGTCAGTGGGCAATTACTGGCGGCCTATGCCCTGCTGGACAAGCAACTGGCAGACAGTGAAGCGCTGACCCAGGCATCCCTGACTGCAGCGGTCGCCTGGTCGTTCAGCCAGTTCACCGTGGCGTCGGTGGTGAAGGCGGATGCGTTTCCCAACCTGAAGCGCCATGCTGAACGCCTGGAACAGCACCCGACGTTCAAACGCTACCCAATCGCCTAAGCATCGCAGTTCATATGTGGGAGGGGGCTTGCCCCCGTGACGGCCTGACAGCCGGCGCCTCTCTACCTGACACCCAGGATCTAAATGTGGGAGCTGGCTTGCCTGCGATGACGTCGGCCCAGCGAACATTGATGTGGGTTGACCCACCGCTATCGGGGGCAAGCCCCCCTCCCACTCGCGATCTTCACAATTTTTTGGAACCGTGTTTCTACACCCAGCCGCCGTCAACGATAAAGTTTTGCGCCGAACACATCGCCGAGGCATCCGAGGCCAGAAACAGGGCCATATTGGCGATGTGTTCCGGCATCACACTGCCAGGCAGGCACTGGCTACGGGCGATCAACTCCCGAGCCGCGTCATCCACCCACATGGCCAATTGTTTTTCCGTCATCACCCAGCCCGGCACCAGTGTGTTGACGCGGATATGGCTCGGCCCCAGCTCCCGCGCCAGGCCTCGGGTCATGCCGTGGGCGGCGGCCTTGCTGGCGGCGTACACCGGGTAGCCGGCGGACGCCATCATCCAGCCGACCGAGCCCAGGTTGATGATCGAGCCGCCACCCGCCTCTTTCATCATTGGCACCACCGCCTTTGCGGCAAAGAAGGCGTGCTTGAGATTGACAGCGACCAACCGGTCGAACATTTGCGAGTCGATTTCTTCCAGACTGTGGCGCACGTCATTTGCCGCGTTGTTGACCAGCACCGTGATCGGCCCGAGGGAATGCTCGAAGCGCCTGATTGCCGCACCGTAGCCAATCTCATCGGTAATATCGCAGCACTCGAACTCGACCGTGTGGCCCTTGGAACTCAGCAGCGCCGCCAAGCGTTCACCCTGGCTTTGCGCGCGATCCACAAACGCCACTTTGGCACCCTGGGCGGCAAAGGCCCGCACCATGAATTCGCCAATCCCTGACGCCCCGCCGGAGATCAATACGCTCTTGCCCTTGAGGTCGGGATAAATGGCGTGCTCAGTACTCATAACGTAGTGCCTCGATCAATTAGTCTTATTTTATTTTACGAAATCGGCGTTAAAGGCTATAAATTCGCTGGGTAGCCGGTGAAATATCTCACATTAGTAGAACTATTCAACCCAAAAACAACAAAAGGAAGTTCGACATGAAGCACCCTCGATACCTGTTGTCCGGTCTGGCGCTGTCGATGCTGATCGCCAGCGGCGGCGCTCACGCCGCCGGCCTTACCAGCGAGCACAAGCCCTTCGGTAAAACCAATGACGGCACCGCCGTCGAACAGTACGTGTTGCGCAACAGCCATGGCATGCAAGCCACGGTAATTACCTATGGTGGTGTATTGCAGTCGCTGAAGGTGCCTGACAAAAACGGCAAGCTCGACGACGTAGTGCTGGGTTTCGATGACGTGCAAGGCTATCAAGGCGGTACTGCATTTTTCGGCGCAACCATCGGCCGCTTCGGCAATCGCCTGGCCGGCGGTGCCTTTGAACTCGACGGCAAACGCTACCAGGTGCCGCTCAACGACGGCCCCAACTCACTGCATGGCGGCGCCCAGGGCTTCGACAAACAGGTGTGGCACGCCGAACCGGTCAAGGACAAGGATTCGGTGGGCGTCACCCTCACCTACCTGTCCAGGGACGGTGAAATGGGTTTCCCCGGCAACCTGAAGACCGAAGTCACTTACCGCCTCAACGACAAGAACGAACTGCACATTGACTACAAGGCCACCACCGACAAACCGACGGTACTCAACCTCACCAATCACAGCTACTTCAACCTCGCCGGCGCGGGTAACGGCGACATTCTCAAGCAGGTCGCCACCTTGCACGCCAGCCACTACACGACGGTGAATGCCACCTTGATCCCTACCGGTGAGCTGGCTCCGGTCAAGGGCACACCGATGGACTTCCTCAAGCCCACGCCTATTGGCCAGCACATCAAGGCGGACCATCCGCAGCTCAAATTTGCCGAGCCGAAACAAGGCGGATTCGACTTCAACTGGGCCCTGGATACCAAAGGTGATGTGAAGCAGCTTGCTGCCCAGGTGCATGACCCCGAGTCGGGGCGGCGCTTGCAGCTTTACACCAGTGAGCCTGGGGTGCAGTTCTACACCAGCAACTTCCTGGATGGTTCGGTGAAGGGCAAAGGTGGCAAGACGTACCAGCACTGGAGCGGGTTTACCCTGGAGACCCAGCATTTTCCGGATGCGCCTAACCAACCCGGCTTTGCCTCAACTCGCCTGAACCCAGGGCAAACCTATATCCAGAACACCATCTTCAAGTTCACCGCCGATTAAAATGATGGGAGGGCTATACCCCGATGAGCATGGGTATCTGCACAACTTTGCAGTCGCCAACAGTAACCACGATGCGAAGCGAGCCGCTCTTGATCTTGATCTGCTTTTGATCTTGATCTTAAGCGCCCCGTCAAACCACGCTGGCCGGAATTCGACAGGGATTTGGGGGGTAAACCGGCAGGGATGCCGGTTTAGCCGCCCCGCGCCATGGATGGCGCGTGGCGGCGGCCCCCCAAATCCATGGCGGATTACGGGCACACCGAGCCTAAGCGAGGTGCCGAGTGGTGGGGCAAGAGCCCTTTGGTTACTTTGGGGCTCTTTTCCAAAGTGACCCGCTGTAAAAGCGGAACCAATATCAGCCGTTACCCAAATAACGGATATGTACTCGGTCTGATCCAGCATCCTGGTCGGCCCCGAGGCCGCCATCGGGAGCAAGCCCCCTCCCACAGGGCAATCAATGCATCTTGCTATGGTCCATCTTGCTATGGTCCATCTGGCTGTGATCCATGCCGTCCAGGCCCCGGGCATTGGCCGTCACCTCAACGGTCTGTTTTTCACCCTTGGCATCCTGCACCGTAAGGGTCAGCGGCACCAGGTCACCTTCCTTGATCTGGCCGGTCAGGCCCATCAGCATGACGTGATAGCCGTTGGGGTCGAGCTTGACGGCTTTACCCGCCGGCAGGGCCACCAAATCCACCGGGCCCATGCGCATCACGTCGTCCTTCATGCTCATTTCATGGATCTGCACATCCTTGGCCACCGGCGAGGCCACGCTGAGCAGTTCGCTGTCGCTGTCGGCGGTGAGGGTCATGAAGGCACCGCTGGACGGCTGGCCCGCTACGGAGGCGCGTACCCAGGCGTCGGTCACTTGCACCTGGGCGCTGGCGTGGGCGGCGAGGCCGAGCAGGGTAAGGCCGAAGGCAAAGCGTTTGAGGTATTGAGCGGTAGTCATTAGCAGACCTCCATGACGGTGAGCAGGTCTTCTGCGCACTCTTGAGCGGTAAGGGATGCCTGCAAGCCAAGGCGCAGGTTGCCACGGGTGTCGAACACGAAGCTGGTGGCGGTGTGGGACAGGGTGTAGGTGTCGCCGGCGGGGATCTTTTCATAAAAGATCCCGAACTCCTTGGCGGCCACGGCGATTTCTTCCGGGGTGCCGTAGAGGGCTTCGAAGCTGGGGTCGAAAGCCTTGACGTACTTGTCGAGAATCTCGGGGGTGTCTCGTTCCGGGTCCAGGGTGATGAACACCACCTGCATGATCTTGCCGTCGCGGCCCATCAGCTTCTTGGCCTGGGCGGCGCGTGCCAGGGCTGTCGGGCAGACGGCCGGGCATTGGGTGAAGCCGAAGAACACTACGGGCATCAAGCCGCGGTACGAGCTCAGGGTGACGGTTTCGCCGTCGGTGTTCTTGAGCTTGAAGGTGCGGCCCATGATCTTGTCGCTCAAGTCCTTGCCGTACTTGAAGTTCAATCGGGGGCTGTTGTCACAACCGGCCAGCAGGCCCAGACCCAGCAGGCTCATGCCG
>Ga0308157_10003863_pt1 | contig 20899 bp, 23 predicted proteins | sample PhyBR1_FD_201035 | JGI IMG/M metagenome (GOLD analysis project Ga0308157, IMG submission 201035) | Phyllosphere microbial communities from UC Gill Tract Community Farm, Albany, California, United States - DLSLB.R1 | ecosystem: Host-associated > Plants > Phyllosphere > Unclassified | place: USA...
TCATTTATAAATGTAAGTTGTTCCATATTGCTTAAGTTTGTAAGTGACAGGATCCCATTTTTGTTTTCATTAATTCCATTTATTCTAAAACAAAACTCATTTCCGTCTTTATCTCTAAAGGTCACAAATTCAGCAGTGTCATCTGAAAAGTTTTGGCAACTGTTTGAGATTGTATATTTATACATTACTTTCATTTGGTTGTTTACGTAATTGTAAACTTTTCCATCTTGAGTAAAACTCCATTTTGTATTATGGTTTGTGTTTGAATACCAATTTCCTAGAATACGTTTAGAGGAGGGATCTTGATTTTGCGCAAAAATTGCTGATCCTGAAAATAGTAATAGCAGTATAAGTATTAAATTTTTCATAGTTCAAATTTTATAAATATTTCTATGATAAAATTACTGATTTACTTAATTTGAAAAATGAGCAAGCTTATAATTTTCTGTTAAAAGCATTTATAAACATAAAAAAAGCCTCTTATTTCAAAGAGGCTTTTTTTTATTGCATTGATTGGAATCTTGAGATCTATTTGATACCCAATCTAGATTTTAATTTCAAGAAAAGAAGTCCAATTCTATATGCATCTTCAGAGGAAGAATTTCGATCGCTTTTTGGAATTTTATAAATCCCACATAAGTCATCAAGAGAAAATTGTTTGTCATTTATATCGGTCAATTTTCTGTACATTACATCAACATCTAAAGCTTCGTTTTTTAATCTTCCACAATTTAGACGCTCTAGAGCTGCGTTTAGCATTTCAATATCAAAGTTGATATGATGCCCGACCAAAATAGAATTTCCAATAAAATTTACAAAGGCCTCAAGTGCATCAGGCTCAGGCATTTTCATCATTTTACTTTCAATGATGAATTCATTAGAGAGTCCATTGTCTTGAAGATACTTGTATTGCAGTAAGACTGTTTCGAAATTTTCTTTAATAACAATGCTATCATCTATAACTGAAAAGGCTCCAAGTGATAATACAACATCCTTATCCGGATTTAAGCCAGAAGTTTCAGTTGATAATACAACAAACTTGTTAGGTTTAGTTTCGAATTTAGTTAAATAGTCTTTCCAGAAATCTGGATAGTCTTTATTGATATTTTTCAGCCAGTCTAGCATATTTTATGAGAATTGTGTCAATTGAAATTTACTCTTAATAAGTTCCTCCAGATCTTTCATTGGGGATAATGCATTTTTTAATTTCTCTTTGTCAGATTTTGACATTTCTCTTAAATTAATATATTGCCCAGAGTCGTCATTTTTTAATCCTTCAACAGTTCTAAATTTAGAAAGTGTCAAGAAAGCTTCTGCACAGCTTAAATAAATTTCTGCATTTTTAGAATCTGTAATAGCTAATTGTTTGAATCTTAGATAAGTATTCTGGATTCCTTTTATATTGGCATTTAGTATCAATAAACGTGCTCCATCAATCAAAGGCATCAAAGCTCTGGTTTTGATGTCAAATTTATCTTTATTTGGACCATCTTCTTCAGTTATAAATTTCTTGAAGAAACTTAAAGGAGAATTTCTTTTTAAAGCATCATTTCCTAGGAAATCAAAGAATAAAGTATTGTTGACAGCATTTTTGAAAATCACGTTTTCTATTGCTTCTTCAATTTTTGGTTCTCCAAAAACAATTTCATAATCAAAGAAAATGCTGCTTAAATCATTACTATTTTCACCTGGAGTATTCATCCAGCTATTGTATTGTTTTGTCCAGTCACTCAACGATTTACACCAAAGCATATTGCTTGCCATGTGCCCGTTTGGACAATAATCATAACCTACTTTTTCTAATATAGAAGTAGCGCGTTTTGCTAATCTTAAGAAATAATCTTTTACTTCTCTGTATTTTTCAGGAGTAACATCTTCAAAAATTAAAATACTATCCTGATCTGTAAGCAATAATTGTTCCTTACGCCCTTGACTACCAATGCTTAACCACGCAAAACGTGCAGGAGGGGAGCCTAAATCTAAAATTGCTAGCTCTACCGCTCTTTTTATAATTGCTAGATTAATCTCACTTGCAATATTGCTGACATGCGAGATCGGAATATTTTTTTGAATCGAATTCTGAATCAAATCAGATAGACGATCACGTATTTGTTTTAAATCTTTTGGAAGCTGAGAACGCTTAATTTCTTTAATTAATACACCTGGGTTACTAGCTTGAGCAACAATAAGATCGTGTTCGGAAATAATTCCTTTTACAACAGATTTACTAGTGCCATCTTTAGTAACGCATAAGTGCGTTACATTATGCTTAAGCATTAACAATTGCGCTTCTGCCAAAGATACATTTTCTAAAACTGTAACAACTGGAGAAGACATAATCTTGTCTATGGTTTCAGTAATAGGGTAACGTCCTGTTGCAATTTTTGAAGATAAATCGGCATTGGTAACAATACCAATTGGATGATTTTTCTCGCCACAGATTATGATATTATCTACCATAGAATCAGTCATTAAAATCGCAACGTCTTTAATTATAGAATTAGCCTGAGTAGTTAGAGGCGAATTATTATAGTTAAGTGACTGAATATATTGCATTTCTGTCTGCTGATCAATGTAGTCACTGTCCGAAACTAGCTTGCCATTAGAACTTACGCTATCTTTTGTGTGGCGTGAATTTACAGCAAAACTTTCCAATAAAAAGTTCAATACATCAGAATTATTAGCAACAAAAGGTCTGAAAACAGCGATAGGAATAGCATAAATAATACTTTCTTCACGTGCTTTAGCCGTCATCATATAGTTGTTTTTTGCAAAAAACGGGCGTAAACCAAAAATATCACCTTCATGACATTTGTTTATAATGGTTTCTTCTGCGTCTGCAATAGTCGTAAGATTAATGACACCAGAAGCTACAACATAAAAACTTTCATGAAGCGGATCGTTATTTTGAAATAGTACCGCATGCTTTTCTAAATTGATGACACGAATATTCGTGGCAATATCCGATAATTCCTGGAAGGTTAAATTATCAAACGGTTTGTATTCTTTTAAAAAATCTGCAATATGCTCAGCAACTGTATTCATATAAGTGATAATTTATTTTTAAAGTATCGAATGTAAAAATAGTAAAATAAAGTCTTACAACGAAAGGTTCTTCAGTAGAAACTAATTATTTTAAGGAAATGTTAAAAGATAATGGTAATAAGACTTGAAAAAGTTTTTATGTTTTGAAATTTTCACTATTTCCAATTTTAAATATAAGCTATTTTATTCAAATAAAATATGACTATGCAAAGGAAGGCTGATAGTTTTGCGATATTTAAGAATTATTTAAATAAATAATCGTACAGCCGATTTATGGCGATTTGAATTTAAGGAAAATGTTTGAATTCAAAAACAAACTGTATAAATGTAACAGTCTAAATTTTTAATATTTGAGAATTTTTGAAAACAAAAACCATACAGTGTATTTATAAGTGATTAATCTTAGAATAACAAACTGTATAATGCGGCGTATCAAATTTTCAATATTTGAGAATTTTTAGAAAATAAAATCATATAACGCATTCTCAGAGATTTCAGTTTTAGAAAAAAAGTAAAACTCTTATGCAGAATATAACTGTAGAGCAAAGGATCATAGATTTCCGCTAAATGAAAACATTTTAAACTGAAAGTTGTACAGCGCATTTATAGGGCAGTTTTCGAAATATTCTATTTTACATAATATAAATTATAGTTCAGAAATAATAATTGTTGTTTTAGAGATGAGGCATATAAAATCAAACTTTATAGATTTTAACTTCTTTTTCTGTTATAAATTATTTTATTTTGAAAATATCTTCTCTTTTATTTCTGTGATCAAATCAATGTAAAAATCAAAATCTTCATGACTTTCTAGTTTTGCTAATTCCTCTAATATGTCAATATTATAATTTCTTTTTAGTGCTTCCAAATCTTCGGAACTTATTTCATCAAGGCAAAATGAAATACCTAATAATGAAGTCTTTATATTCGTTTTGTCGTTACTTATGATATAGCATTCTAATGCTCTTGCATAATCTTTTAAACCTTGAAAATAATTCTTCTTTTCTATTTGGAAATTAGCTTGTAAATGTAGAGAATGTCCTTTTGCTCCTTTTTTAAATGACTCGATCTTTTTTTCATATAATTTTAAACTAGAGTTTAGTTTTTCTTCCATTTCATTTTTTATCTCTTCTTTAGCTTCAAAAATTTTTAAATTAATTATGCCTTCAAGTTCTTTTTCACTGGCTTTTAAAGATTTATTTTGAAAATGTTGAATAATGAATGGTATAATAATACTTAATAGAGTAAAGGTACCAGCTAATAGAAAAATTAATTTACTCCAAGCTGAATCATAGAATTCATTTACTTTGGTTAGAATTTCTAAAGTTTCATTTAAAGGCTTTATTGGTGGACTTGGGACTACTTCTGTTGGAGTTGTTTTAATGAATGCAATTAAGGATATCATAGCTTTGTTTATTTTTGTTTTGTATTTGTGTAAAATTTAATTTGCGGATAATTTTATCTTTATTATATAAAAGATAATCGCAACAATTATTACAATTATCCATAAGACAATCTTAATATTGTCGATATCATTTTGATATTCAGGTGTGCCGTTAGCATAATTTCTACGAGCCTGCTCTAGAGCCTTTTTACGACCATATTTTGTATTTGGATTATATTGCTTATATACGGAAGTGTACATTGTAGCCCTTGGAGTTATTTTAATATTTGGCAATTCTATCTCTTTAAAATCCCTTAATTCTTTTTCTAATTCAGTAACATCAATATTATCTCTTTTTAGTGCTGATATAAAAATATTATAGAATCTTGTAATGTGTGAACTATATAAATCGTCTTTTGGAAGTTCTTTTTTGTGTGAGGTAACAATTGATGTAAATGCACCCTTGTAAAAATCTAGCCTGATCTCTTCGGAATCACCGTACTCCTTATATTACTCTTTCACGTTCCTTAAGAAATTGTTCCTGATTTGCGTGCAGATCATCTAAAAAAAGTTGTCTATATTGAGTCTCATTCATTTGCATTTACTTTAATTAGTGCCGAATATAAAATAATTAAAAACTAAATCATTACGGAAAACCGTAAAGTAAATTCATTTATATTTAAAGTAAAAATCCTATATTTGACATTTACGATACACATCAATATGACAGAGAAAAAAGTACATCAAGGTAGAAATATAAAGTGTTTCCGTGAAATGTTGGGTATTAAACAAGAAGTCCTTGCCTTTGAATTAGGTGAAGATTGGAGTCAAAAGAAAATCTCTATGTTAGAGCAAAAAGAATTGATTGAAAATGATATTCTAAATCAAGTTGCTAAAATTCTAAAAGTACCTGTTCAAGCTATCGAGAATTTTGATGAAGAACAAGCAATAAATATTATTTCGAATAATGCTTCTTTTGATAATTGTCAACAACCTGCTTTTTTTAACAACCAACCTACTTTCAATCCTCTAGATAAAATGGTAGAACTTTACGAGCGTATGCTTGAGCAACAAAAAGAAATGATTGAGAAATTGGAAAAGCTTATAAATAAAGATTAAAGAGAGATTTTATTCATATAATTTATTCAAAATCATCTCTTTTGGCACAACATCGCCTCCACCATTTTTTGTAAACTGAATTACATCATCTTTTACAAATAAAACTGCGCTGGACGATATACCGTCTTTATCTTTTAATTTTATTTGAGCCGTATCGCCATGCGGATAAACATGTCCGGTAACTTCCAAAATTCCAGAATTTAAATCTTTGTGTTCACTTGTAACTTCTGCAGTTCCAAAAATCTTATAATTTGACTGAGCTATCGTAATTCTAAAAATATATTCTTTCTTGCAGTTTTTGCATTTTTGGTTTCCCCAAGTTCCTGAGAATTTGTTTTGCTGTGAGAATGCTTGCATGGAAATTAAAAATGCCAGCAAAAGAAATTTTTTCATTGTAGTTTGTTTTATTAAAATCTGAACCAAATATAAATCAAAAAAGCATCACAAATTTGCGATGCTTTTTCTAAATCCTTTAAAATCTATAATTTTTTCAAATAAACCGATTTTCCATTTAATGATACATCAATTTGATTATTTTTTTCGTTAAACGTAGTTCGTAAAGCATTCCCGTTAAAAATGGTAACGTCACCATACACATGACCAGCTTCACTAGATGTATAATCAAATTTTACTTTTTTGTTTCCTGGCTCGATGCCTAATTTGTAACTTGAAAATTTTGTGCCTCTTAAATCAAAATCTTGCTGTGAATCGATAATTTTTCCGTCAGCGTAAAAATTTGTAACCGATTTGCTCAATGTAATGTCTGGATAATACTGGTTTACTTTTTTCAAGAGTTCATATTGCTCAACACTGGCTTCTTCTTGTTTGGATGTAATAGTTTGAGCAAATGAGATAGTTGTGAATAAAACTGCTGCTAATAAAAGGTACTTTTTCATAATTTTAATTTAAAGATTAATAAATAGTAACACTAAATAATGTTGGCAATTACTTTAATTTATTGTTATAAACTTTCTCAAGTTATACTACAAGATATGAAATCTTTACCTTTGCAAAAAATTATAAGCCACTTTTTAAGATAATGACAACAAAAAAATATATTCAGCTGATTCTTATATTGGGATCTTTAACTGCTCTTGGTCCTTTTTCAATCGATATGTATTTGCCTGGTTTCTCGGGTATTGCAAAGGATTTAAATACTTCTGTAGCTAAAGTTTCTATGAGTTTATCCAGTTATTTTATCGGAATTTCTGCTGGACAATTACTTTATGGACCTTTATTAGATCGTTTCGGACGCAAAAAACCTTTGTTTGTTGGGCTTCTAATTTATATTCTTGCTTCTTTAGGCTGTATTTATGTTGCTGATATTGATTCTTTTATATTTCTTCGTTTTGTTCAGGCTATTGGAAGCTGCGCCGCAACTGTAGCCTCTGTGGCAATGGTTCGTGATTTGTTTCCTGTAAAAGATATTCCAAAAGTATTTTCTCTGTTAATGCTTGTTGTTGGACTTTCTCCAATGCTGGCTCCAACTATTGGCGGTTACGTTACCGAAGATTTAGGTTGGCACGCTGTATTTTTTATACTTATGTGCATGGGAATCGTGATCTTGGCCGCTTCACAATTTGGACTTCCAAATACATATAAGCCAGATACTTCTATTTCATTAAAACCAAAACCGATTTTATCGAATTTTCTTTTAGTCTTAAGAGAACCTCAATTTTACACGTATGCGTTTACAGGAGCTGTTGCTTTTTCGGGATTATTCTCTTATGTAGCAGCTTCTCCACTTGTTTTTATGGATATTTATAAAGTTGATGCGAAAACTTACGGGTGGATTTTTGCCCTTATGTCGGTTAGTTTTATCGGATCTAGTCAGTTGAATTCTATGCTGTTAAAACGATTTTCAAGTGAACAGATGATTTTTGGAGCTTTAATTTCTCAATCTATAATCAGTATTATATTCTTGATTTTGGCTTTAAATGATCTTTTAGGATTGTATCAAACTATCGGAATGCTATTCTTGTTTTTGGCTTGCTTAGGAATTTCAAATCCAAATACTGCTGGATTAACGCTCGCTCCTTTTGCTAAAAATACCGGAAGCGCTTCTGCATTAATGGGCGCAATTCAGCTCGGAATTGGTGCTTTGGCTTCGTTTGCAGTTGGTGTTTTTGTAAAAAATTCTGTGACGCCAATGGTAGTTATTATGACGACTACCACTATTACAGCATTTATAATTTTAAATATCGGAAAGCGTTTCATTAAACAAAAAGTAGAATTATCTGCAGATGACAACATTGCTTCTGTTCATTGATATAGTTTGTAAGTAATTAAAAATCAAAACATAATAATTGATTTTGCGGTTTTATTTCAGTAATTTTATAGGACATAAAATGGAATGGAATCCAGAAACCATTTTAAAAACGGGGCGAAACCGAAAAGCCACATGAGTAGGAATAAATTTCTAAAGATTATGCCTAAATATGTTATTGAAAGAGAAATCCCAAATGCCGGTAAACTTACATCTGATCAATTAAAAAGTATTTCACAGGCTTCCTGTGGCGTACTTAATCAACTAGGAACTCAAATTCAATGGGTAAACAGCTATATTACAAACGATAAATTGTATTGCATTTATATAGCACCAAATGAAGAGATGGTTTATGAACATGCAAAACTAGGTGGTTTTCCTGCCAATTCTGTAAATCAGGTCACTGGAATAATCGATCCAACGACGGCTGAATAAATGGTTAATTTTCAAATTTTTAAAATTCCAAATTCCAATAAAAAAAGCCTAAAATCTATAGATTTAGGCTTTTTGGTATTTTGAGCTTTCCAATTTTGGAATTTGGACTCGAGCGATAGCGAACAGGCGAAGCAATTTAAAAAAAATGGAATTTTACAAAACCTAATTCTGTGTCTTTTTATCAGGTCTGATAATCATTCTAAGCGATTGATCTTTTGCGAAATAGGCTACCATCCAGTTCCAGAAAGTATTTAATCTATTTCTGTAAGTTATCAGCGAAATTAAGTGAATAAATAGCCAAATAATCCAAGCAAAGAAACCTTTGAAATGCCATTTTGGACTTGGTAGATCTACAACAGCTTTTGCTTTTCCGATAATTGCCATAGATCCTTTGTCTTTGTAAGCAAAAGGTTTAAGAGGTTTATTGGCAACCATCGCTTTAAAATTCTTAGCCAGATTCAAACCTTGCTGAATTGCTACCTGCGCCACTTGAGGATGTCCATCAGGGAAATTTTTATCTCCGGCAGAAATCGCTGTGTCACCAATTGCATAAATATGATCTACACCATTTACTTTGTTGAATTCATCGGTTGCCATTCGACGTCCGCGTCCATAACTTTCCTTTGGCATTCCTTCAAAAATCTTGGCAGAAACCCCAGCTGCCCAAATTAAGTTTTTGGTTTTGATAGTTTCTCCGTTTTCAAAATGTACCGTATCGTCAACATAATCAACAACACGAGTATGAAGTTTTACAACAACACCAAGTTTTGTAAGCGCATCGAGCGTATCTTTTTGCGATTCTTTGCTCATTGGTGCCAATAGAGCATCTCCTCCATCGACTAAATAAACATTACTAGCAGATGTTTCTAATTCTGGATATTCCTTTAATAAAATGTTTTTTCTCATTTCGGCAAACATTCCCGAAACTTCAACTCCAGTTGGTCCACCTCCAGCGACAACGATCGTTAATAATTTACGACGTTTGCGAATATCTTTGCAAATAGCCGCTTTCTCAAGATTTTTAAGCAATGTATTACGCATTACGATGGCATCATTTAAAGTTTTCATCGGAATAGCGTTTTTCATCACGTTTTCCATGCCAAAATAACTCGTTTCTGCACCAGTAGCAAAAACAAGGTAATCGTATTCTAATTCTCCGTTGCTTAACGTGATTTTCTTTTCTGCTGGAGAAACTGATAATAGTTCGCCTAAACGAAAACTAAGATTTTTTTTACCAGCAAAGAATTTTCTAAAAGGGTAACTAATGCTCGATGGTTCTAAAAATGCCGTCGCAACTTGATATATAAGTGGTGGAAAAAAGTTATAATTATTCTTGTCGACAAGTGTTACTTGTATTTGAGGCTGATTTACAAGTTCTTTTGCAAGATTAATTCCTGCAAACCCACCTCCAATAATGACTATTTTCATATATGCTGTATTAAGTAGGATTATAAAATAATTCCTTATAAATATACAACTTTAATATGCAATGACAATTGTCATATTTATTACTTTTTGAATTTTTTAACTGTTTTTTCAACTATATCGATTTTGTTCTGTAAGACATAACTTGCCATTAATTTCTCGATTAGTTCGTCTTTCGTTAAATGGTGAAAAACCGTTTTTACTTTCGTTTTTAAATCTGCAGAAAGTTCGTGATTTGGTTTTGTTTTGAAGATCTGTTTTGCCCATAAAAGCATATTATTTTCTTCAAGACTTGCTGCAGAAGGTTTTTTAAATTCAGAAAACTTAATTCCTAATTCTCTTTCAAAATCAGCAATTTCAAAGACTTCTTCTTGCTGTAAAACTGTCAAAGAAAGCCCTTTTGCCCCTGCCCTTGCGGTTCTTCCACTTCTGTGAACGTAATTTTCGTAAGTGTCAGGTAAATGATAATTAATCACATACGAGATTTCTTTCACATCGATACCTCTCGCAGCCAAATCGGTTGCAACCAAAATATTAATGTGTCCTTCACGAAACTGCTCCATAATTCGATCACGAATGCCTTGTGTCAAACTTCCATGAAGTGCTCCCGAAGAAAATTTATTGATTGCCAGATTTTTGGCTAATTTATTAACGGCAGCTTTTGTTTTACAGAAAATAATTCCTCTTTCTCCGTCTCTAGAATTCAAGAAATGCATTAAAACTTCCAATTTTTCAATAGGATCAACCACGATGTATTCGTGATCAATTCCTTCGTTTCCGACAATTTCCATGCTGGCACTTATTTGAACAACATTTTTATTCAAATAATTCTGAATCAATTGTTTAATTGTTCCAGGAAGTGTTGCTGAAAATAATAAAGTACGATGTTTTTTAGGTAATTCTGCAACAATTTCGTTTAAACTTTCTTTAAGAATCGCCACCATTTCGTCAGCTTCATCTAAAACTAAATATTCAGCTTTTTTAATGTCGATTGCTTTTCGCTGAATCAAATCAATTAAACGACCTGGCGTTGCCACTACAATTTGAGCACCTTCTTTTAATCTTTCGATTTGTGGTTTTATTGGAGTTCCGCCACAAATTGACGCAATTGAGATATTCGGAATATGTTTTGAAAAACTTTCTAAATTTCTGAAAATTTGCTGTCCTAACTCTCTCGTCGGAACTAAAATTACAGCTTGAACTGTTGTCGATTCTGAATTTACCAATTGCAATAAAGGCAATCCAAAAGCAGCCGTTTTTCCAGTTCCTGTCTTGGCTAAACCAACGATATCATGGGTTTCGTCCAAAAATAACGGAATTGTTTTTTGTTGAATTTCTGTTGGTTCAACAATATTTAATTCGCTTAAAGCTTTTAAAATTGGAGCTGAAATTCCTAATGTTGAGAATGGTTTAGACATGTTCTTTAATTTGTTTAAAGTTTCAGGTTTCAAGTTACACCAAAAACTTAATAAGTTGAAAGGAGAAATTACATTTACTTTGAAATGCTATTTCTCCTTTTATATTATAAATAATGTTTTAGGTTCCAACAACTTGAAACATGAAACCTGAAACTTTTCAACTAAATTTTATCAATCTGGTTCGTTCATGATTTTTTCACGATACTTTTTACCAATTAATAAAGTTAATCTTTGTTTGTAATCGTCAACTAACCATTCGCGGTAGTTTTTACTGCATTGGCTTAAACATTTAGAATAACGTTTAATACGGTCTTCAATATCATCTTCTAGTTCTCTAGCCAGCATTTTTGCTTCTTGAAGCGTTTCTGTATTATCTACACACATTCCAGCATGCTGATCTAGAGATTTATCTAAAACTACTTTAGAACGAAGATTTTGTTTAATGATTAATTTGTGCTCTTCATCAACATCAAAACTAACATCGGCAGTTTTACTGAATTTTGCGCGCAATTCTGGTGGCATGCTATATTTAAAGAACATTTCAATCTCTTGGTCATCACGAAGATTCTCTAAATAAAATTCTGGAGATTTAAAAATATGCTGCCAGTTTACAGGATCACTCCATAAACCAAAACGAGCGGCATTGTTTCCTAAATCGATAACCGTAAATTCGTCTTTTCCTGGCAATTTACGAGAGCCACGACCAATCATCTGGAAATATAAAGTCAATGATTTTGTTGCTCTGTTCAAAATAATAGTTTCTACAGTTGGTTCGTCAAAACCAGTTGTTAAGATTCCGACAGAAGTCAAAATTGCATCCGGAGTCTTTTTAAACCATTGTAAGATGTCTTTACGCTCTTCAGAACTACTCGTGTTGTCTAAGTGTCTGATATCGTATCCTGCTTCTCTAAAAGTTTCATATACATATAAGGAAGTATGAATACCGTTATTGAAAATCAAGGTTTTCTTTCCTAAAGAACGTTCTGTATATGCATGAAGCAACTTTTCCTGCATTAAAGTATTGGTATATAAATCATCTGAAGATTTTACGGTATAATCTCCATTGATACCCACTTTTAACGAAGTCAAACCTACATCATAGCTATAAGTTGTTGCTTTCGCCAAGAAACCTTTTTCAATCAATGAACCAATTGTATCCCCAACAATAAGTTCGTGGTAACTTTGGTGCATTGGCAATTTTATATTTGAACTCAAAGGTGTTGCTGTTACTCCAAGGATAAAAGCATTTTTAAATGAGTTTAATAATTTTCTAAATGAGTTATAATGTGCCTCATCAATAATAACTAACCCGATATTGTCTAGATGAAGTTTTTCATCATTAATACGGTTTTTTAAAGTTTCAACCATCGCCACAAAACATGAAAAATCATTTTGGTCTGGCAATTCTTTTACTTTACTATTGATTATTTTGTTTGTAACGCCAAAACCCGTCAACATTTTTGAAGTTTGTTTACAAAGTTCGATACGGTGCGTCAAAACAACCACTTTTTTATCATTATTAGACAAATAGCGGCGAACGATTTCAGAAAATATTACTGTTTTTCCTCCTCCAGTTGGAAGCTGATACAGTAAGTGGTGTTTTGGAGGAGCATTATCTAAACGGTCAAAAATAGCGTCAATATCGCCTTTTTGGTATGCATACAGTTCTTTTTTATCTTCTCTTTGTATTTCTAAAGTTTGAGACATTGTTTATTTTTGGATTTTTGCAAAAATACATCGAAAAAACAGTTATTCATCCTCTTTTAACCTAAAATAAATATTTTTTTTGAATAAATATTTTTTATGAGAAAGGGCTTTAGTAGTCGATTTTCTCCAAAATTGCCTCAAAATCGTATCTATTTTTCCATTTTTGCTCTAAAGTTTCCTCCTGAATTGCGTTAATTCGCAATTTAAAATCATTAAAAATTCCATTTGAAACAATATAATTTACTGCCTGTTCAAAAGAATTAAAGAAGCTTTTGTAAAACAATTCTTGCTTGATTAAATTTTGCGAAGAAAACGTTTGCGCTATTTCAATATTATAAAGCATAATATCGGCAACAACATACGAGTCTACGCCAAGCATCATAAAATGTTTAATGAGTTTTTGAGCGACAGATCTTCTCATCTTGGCTTTTGGACGCCATTTTGCTCCCGGTTTTTTAATCGGGAAATATTCGTGCGAGATTTTGACTTTTGCATCTTGAAGCAATTTGTCTTCTTTTGGGTTAAAAACAAAGTCATAATATACTTTTACAGGAGCAAATTTCTCGTACAATTCTATCAATTGTTCCTCCAATTGCTCTTTTGTTAATTCACCTAAATACTTTTTTAAATCTCTTTTACTCATAGAGTAAAGGTAATTTTCAAAATTTTAAATTCCAAATCCCAATTTTCCGCCTATTTAAACCCTGTTAATTTTGAATTTTTAAATCCTAAAATCAATCCAGAATCCTTAATTTTGCTGGCATAAAATTTAAAAATTATATACATGCTCAAGATTTTCAAAGTTACTGCCATTTTAGAGGGAATCTCTTATTTAGTGTTATTTGCTAATATGTTGATTATCAAAAATAATAATCCTGAACTTTATCATACATTATTACGTCCGTTAGGAATGACACACGGTGTTTTATTTATCGGATACATTCTTTTAGCCTTTTTATTGAAAAAATCAATGAATTGGGATTTAAAAACTTTTGCCATCATTCTAGTTGCTTCTCTTATTCCGTTTGGAACTTTTTACATCGAGAAAAAATATTTAGAAACTAAAGCAAATGCATAAGTTTTTGGAGAAAATATTTAACTTTTTATATCCTGTTTTTAGAGAATGGGGAATGAGCCGCAACGTAGCGTCTTATACCAGCCTGATCTTTAATATCGCTATTTTAATAGCATTGGCTTATGTAATTTATTACGCAGCCAAATTTCTTTTGGTAACATTAACTGCTGTTTTTGCACAGCGCACCAAAACAAAGTTTGATGATTATTTAATTCAAAACAAAACCACTAGATATACCGCTTATTTAATTCCGTTTTTCTTTATTTATAAAGCGGTTCCCGTTATTTTAGATAAATACGAATACTGGGAATCGATTTTCGGAAAAATTGTCGGAATCTATATAGTATTGCTTGGATTATGGATTGTTCGAACTGTTTTTAATTCGTTACGCGATTATTTAAAACAAAAGCCTGAATATAGCGACAAACCAATTGATAGTTTTGTTCAGGTTATTATGATTGTGCTCTGGATTTTTGGAGTTGCCATGATTATTTCGACTTTATTCGGAATAAAAAAAGGTGAACTTTTAACCATTCTTGGAACACTTTCGGCAATTATTATCTTAATTTTCAGAGATACAATCCTTGGATTCGTTTCGAGTGTTCAGGTTGCCATAAACGATATGGTTCGTATTGGCGATTGGATTACAATGGACAAATTTGGAGCTGATGGAGATGTTATCGAAATCAATTTGACAACCGTGAAAGTTCGAAATTTTGATAATACAATCACAACTATTCCAACTTATGCATTAAGTTCCGATTCGTTTCAGAACTGGCGCGGAATGCAGAAATCTGATGGAAGACGCATCAAAAGACATGTTTTGATAAAAAGCAGCACTATTCGTTTTTTAAACGATGAAGATTTGCATCAATTGCGAAAAGTTCAACTGATTACTTCTTATATAGACAGTCGTCAAGCAGAAATTGACAGATACAACGATCTTAGAGGGATTGATAAAACGCTATCGCTAAATGGCCGAAATATGACCAATTTGGGATTGTTTAGAAAATACATCATGCAATATTTACATGACCATCCGGGATTGAATAAAAATATGCATATCATGTGCCGACAGTTACAGTCAACTGCGCATGGAGTTCCGTTGGAGATTTATGTGTTTTCAAGTGACAAGCGCTGGGCAAATTACGAATATATTATGGCCGATATTTTTGACCACGTAATGGCTTCGGTAAGATATTTTGATCTTGAAATTTTTGAATTGCCATCGAGTATTGGTTAAATTTTAACCGCAAAGAGCGCAAAGAATACGCAAAGTTCGCAAAGTTTTTACATAAAGCTTTGCGAACTTTGCGTTTTTAGAGGTTTAGTATATCAAAAAACCTTGCGCTCTTTGCGGTAAAACACACAAGCCATTCAACCTGAAACCTGAAACCTGAAACTTGAAACAAATCCTCACTCCTTCTCTATCCTTTCAAAAAGAAACTCAGGATTTTGATATTCAATTGGAACTTCTGGAACATAACACGGAAGATTAAAATACGTTCCAATAACTCCTTTTCCCAAATAAAGCTTTCCATCTTTTTTTAAAAGCGCTAAAGGAACTCTTTTCCAAGCTCCGCCGAAAGAAATATAATGATAATCGCCTCGAAGTGTATCGCCTCTTAAATCACCTCGTACATCTCCAGAATCTTTTCCCGTTCCGTAATGATTAATTTCGTAACGACCATAAAAGCGTTTGTTGTTTATATGAATATCCAAAACCGCTGTGTCTTTATTGTTTACAGCACGATATAATTGTCGATTGTATTTTTCTTTATCTTCTTTAGAATTGCAAGAGGCTAGTAATAAGCATAAAAACAGAAATAATCGCATAATTTATTTTTAGAAAAACAAAAATAGGTTTTTACAATGGGATTATTTCTTTAACTTTAAGGAAAACTTAAAACAAAACCCCATGGAAGATAGAGACACTTTTTTAAAAGAATTCAGAGGCGAAACTTTAGGAACTGTAAGTGCTCAATCTTCAGCAGATGAGATCTTTCAAAACCAGACCATCAGGCCTATTTTAAAACTCCAAAATGACTTATTCATTGCCGTTTTTATCAATTATGTAAATAAAAACAAACCCGATTTTTATTCTTATTCAGTAGAAAAGAAACTACAGACCATCGAAAATTCCATTCAGAAAGACATTAAATTCAGAAATTCGTTAAAAGGAATTGTAATGGCGCTTTTTACAGTAGATGAATACAATACCTATATTAAGAATTCTTCTGATTTGAATAAACGTATGATGAATTTACTGATTGATAGATTGAAAAATCAGGTGCAATTGTTTGAAGTGGAATCGGATTCTAAGTAATTTTTGAAGTGGAAATTGGAATTAATAGTTCAAATGGAGATTTAAAGGCTTTTAAAGACAATTCTCTATTATTTTATTCAACAGCGAAGATTAATATTTTTAATAGAATTATAAAAGTATTTAATTATGCTGATATTTTAGTTTTAGAATTAAAAATAACAGAGTTAATTTTCAAAACTAGCTATAAGATCTTGTTTCAAAATAATGATTTGATTAGTCATGTTTCTCGAATTAGCTATGATGATATTTTTTTTGATGAAAATGAAAGTTTAAAAAAACGATTTAATAATAGGATAATATCTTTCAATTGGAATTATTGTTATTTTCATAAGAATGTTAAAATTGCTCAAGTAAAGCACAATACAAAAAAATATCCATGCATAATGGAGTTAAGTATAGAGGAGAAAAATTTAAACTTTCTTGATCAAATTTTAATACATATTCTGTCAACGAGAATTGCTGATCCAAATGATAATTGATCTTCGGCTTAAAGATGTTTTAATTTTAAATAACCATTAATAAATAAATGTTCAACCAATTCCGAAACAAATTCCCTTTAACCAATGAAAAATGGCACGAATACATTGGTTATTTTAACCGTCTTGAAGTTCCTGCGAAAACCACTCTTTTAGAAGAAGGAGAAGTTTCTAAAAAACTTTATATCATAGAAAAAGGCTGTATTCGGGTTTGGTTTAACAACAATGGAAAAGATCTTACGACACAATTCTTTTTTGAAAATGAGAGCGTTGCTTCTATCGAAAGTTTTATGAAGAAACTCCCAAGTCCGACAAATATAGAAACGATTGAGCCTTCGGTTTTGTGGTGGATTCATAAAAATGATCTGGATAAAATTCTCGAAGAAATCAAAGAAATACCAGCATTGAGGGATGGTCTCATTAATAAACTTTTTGAGCGTACTTTTGATTATATGAAGTATTTTGTTTCGTTTATAAAAGATTCCCCTGCAGAGCGATATATTAATTTAATTCAACAAAGGCCTCAAATTATATTACGAGTTCCGCAACATTATATCGCTTCTTATTTAGGCATAACAACTGTACATTTAAGCAGATTAAAAAGCAAATTAGTAAATAAGAATAATTGACCTATTAATATAAGCCAAACTTAAATTAGCTTATATAGCTTATATGATTTGACGAAAAATTTGATAACAAATGTTATCGTCTGCCCATAAATGGCTCTGTAATTTTGCTTCATAAAATTTAATAATTATGAAAGCAGCAGTAGTTTATAAAAAAGGCGAATTGCCTAAATATGCAGAATTTGCAGATCCAATTGCATCAAATGAAAATGAAGTTTTGGTTTCGGTAAAAGCCGTAGCCATTACAAATCTTGATAAAGGAATTGCAAGCGGAGATCATTATTCTTCGGAAAAAGAAAATAAAAACGGTTTTATTGTAGGAAGCGACGGAATTGGGGTTCTAGAAAACGGAACAAGAGTTTACGCTCGCGGGATCTCAGGAACAATCGCAGAAAAAGCTCTTGTAGAGAAAAACAGAATGGTTGTATTGTCTGACGGAATTGATGATGCAACGGCCGCAGCGATGCCAAATGCAGTTGCAGGTTCAGCAATGGCACTTCGTTTTAGAGCTGGCATCAAATCAGGTGAAACAGTTTTGATAAATGGAGCAACTGGTTTTACTGGACAAATGGCAGTTCAAATTGCAAAACATTATGGAGCTAAAACGATAATTGTTACGGGAAGAAATGAAAAAGCGCTTGAAAGTCTTTTAGAATTAGGCGCCGATGAAATTGTTTCTTTAAAAAAAGATGATGAATCTATTCTTTCTCAGTTAAAAGAAATTCATAAAAATACTCCTATTGATATTGTAATTGATTATTTATGGGGACATTCGGCAGAACTTATTTTTTCTGTTTTAAAAGGAAATGGAAACTTTACGCATAAAACGAGATATGTTTCTGTAGGTTCAATGTCTGGAGACACCATTCAATTATCAGCTCAGATTTTACGAAGTGTAGAACTTCAATTATCGGGTTCAGGATTAGGAAGCTGGACAAAAGAAGAAGTCAAATTATTATTTTCTGAAATTCTACCCGAAATGTTTCTTTTAGCTTCAAAGAATATACTAAAAGTAAATATTGAAACAGTAAATCTATCCGATATAGAAAAAATGTGGAATGCAGAAGTTCCTGACGGGAAACGATTGGTTGTGGTAATCTAATATTTTTAAACACATAGAGACATAGAATTTTATTCTTAAAAAAGGGAATTGGAAAGAAACTAGTTTCTCACACATAGCTATGTGTGTTTAAACAAGTGAAACGCCTTTTGTAGATTCCAAGAGGCTATGTTTCTATGTGTTTGTATTTTTAATATTCTAGTAGCTCTTTCAAAGCTTGCTCGAATCTATTTTTTGGTAAAAACTGATCTTCTAGTGCTTTAGTGAATGGAATTGGCGAATCTAGACTTGCTACGCGTTTTACTGGAGCGTCTAGATATTCGAAGCAATTTTCCATAATTAAAGCCGAAATATCACTTGCAATTCCACCAAACATTGTGTCTTCTTGGTAGATTATTGCTTTTCCAGTTTTTTTAACCGAAGCAAAAATCGTTTCTGTATCAAGAGGCTGTAAAGTTCTTAAATCTATTAAGTCGGCATCTATTTCTGGATTATTGGCCAAAGTTTCTAAAGCCCAATGAACAGTAGCTCCAAAGGCAATAATCGTTACCGATTTTCCTTCTTTTACCAAAGCCGCTTTACCTAAAGGAATAGTATAATAGTCTTTTGGAACATCTTGATAAATACTGCGGTATAATAATTTATGTTCGAAGAATAAAACAGGATTTGGATCATTAATTGCAGTATTCAAAAGCCCTTTTGCATCATACGGAAATGCTGGATAAACTACTTTTAAACCTGGAGTTTTAGTAAACCAAGCCTCGTTGGTTTGAGAGTGAAAAGGTCCAGCCTGAGTTCCTCCGCCGCAAGGCATACGAACGACAACATCGGCTTGTTCGCCCCAGCGGTAATGAGATTTAGCCAAAAGATTCACAATCGGATTAAATCCAGTTGAGACAAAGTCAGCAAATTGCATTTCTATAATCGCTTTATAGCCGTTTATAGAAAGTCCCATTCCAGTTGAAATAACAGCACTTTCGCAGATTGGCGTATTGCGTATTCTGTCTTTTCCAAAAGCATCAACAAAACTTTCTGTAATTTTAAAAGCCCCGCCATATTCAGCAATATCCTGCCCCATGATTACAAGATTTTTATGGCGCCACATAGACTGCTCTAAACCATTTCGAATAGCATCTATAAAACGAATATTTTCTGATTCTGAATTATGGCTATATTCCTCATATTGATATTCTTTGTAAACATCATTTAATTCTCCGCTATAAGTTGGTTTTATTTCTGGTTCTGCATTTGCCATTGCCCAATTTTCATCGATTTCGTGTTTGATTTCGGCATGAAATTGTTCGTCTAACTCAGCTGTTAGAATTCCGTTTTCAGTCAAATATTTTCTGTAATTCGTAACGGGATCTCTTAGTTCCCATTGATCCATTAATTCTTGCGGAACATATTTTGTACCACTCGCCTCTTCATGCCCACGCATTCTAAAAGTTTTAAACTCCAATAAAATAGGACGCGGATCTTCCTGCATTTCTTTCTTTAGCTGAGACAGTTTATTATAAATTTCTACAATATTATTTCCGTCAATAATCCAGCTCTCAATTCCATAACCAATTCCTTTGTCTGCAAGATTTTCACAAGCATACTGCTCATTGGTTGGTGTAGAAAGTCCGTAACCATTATTTTCTATAGTAAACATTACAGGCAGTTTCCAAACAGCTGCAATATTTAGAGCTTCGTGAAAATCGCCTTCACTTGTAGCGCCTTCACCAGTAAAAACAGCGGTAATTTTTTTATTGTCTTGAAGTTTATTCGCAAGAGCGATTCCGTCAGCAATTCCTAACTGTGGACCCAAATGCGAAATCATTCCAATGATATTATATTCTTGAGTTCCAAAGTGGAAACTTCTATCGCGTCCTTTTGTAAAACCATTTGCTTTTCCCTGCCACTGCGAAAAAAGCCTATGAAGAGGAATGTTCCTGGTTGTAAATACACCAAGGTTTCGATGCATTGGCAATACGTATTCAGAATCATCTAAAACAGAAGTTACTCCCACAGCAATTGCTTCTTGTCCAATTCCTGAAAACCATTTAGAGACTTTTCCTTGTCGAATTAAGATAAGCATCTTTTCTTCGATCAAGCGTGGTTTCAATATTTTTTTGTATAAATCTAATAATTGTGCGTCAGTCAGGTTTTGGCGGTAAAAAATCATGTAATTTTTTGTTTTTTAGTGTTTCAAATATAACAAATTGTTGCTGTTTTATTAGAATTTGAAATAAAATTTTAATCAGAGATCTGCTTTTAATACCTGATCTTAAGTTTATTTTCTAAAATATTATCTACCTTTGTTATCGAAAGGTATTTATGACACCTTTCTTCTTTAAAATAAAAATGTAAAGTATGCAAAACATTCCTAGTGTAGACTTACGTGATTTCCTTTCGGACGACCCGAAACGTAAACAAAAATTTGTAAATGAAATCGGCAGTGCATTTGAAAACATTGGCTTCGTAGCCTTAAAAGGTCATTTTCTTGATGATCAATTGGTTAACGAACTTTATGGTGAAATTAGAAATTTTTTCGC
>Ga0308157_10003866_pt1 | contig 20889 bp, 25 predicted proteins | sample PhyBR1_FD_201035 | JGI IMG/M metagenome (GOLD analysis project Ga0308157, IMG submission 201035) | Phyllosphere microbial communities from UC Gill Tract Community Farm, Albany, California, United States - DLSLB.R1 | ecosystem: Host-associated > Plants > Phyllosphere > Unclassified | place: USA...
TCATCCTCGACGATGAATATTTTCTTTTTTTTCATTTTTCAGCTTTGTTTTGATCTAGAACATTTTGCCTGTAACTTTGGTTTTTTGGACAGTTTTTTTAGAAGTCTTTAAAATGTTTGTTCCGGTGAAATGATCCCTTGTACCGTAGGGCAATTGATGTTTTATATTCACTCAAGGGGGATAATGTCGCCCTCTTCGAGTTGGGCTATGCGGAAGATTTCTTTGGAGATGACTGCAGTATTTTCCTTTAGCTCTTCCAGGTTGTAGTAAATTATTCCTATTGTAACCGGAAGGCCTGCGATCTGCTGGGAGAGTTCCATCTGGATGGCACATGCATCTTCGGCGCCGCTTTTTCCATTCAGCATTTTGAATATCTCCATTGATGAGGCTTGTCCCTGTCAAGGCTGAACTTTGCGTAGGGAAGTTTTTTTTCTTCAGATAGAGCGTTACAGTGATTGTAAATGCGGTTTCCATGGGCTTTGTCTTTTTAAGCTTTGGTGGCAAATGTTTTTTTGGGTGATATAAAAAATGCCGCTCAGCGCGGCATTTTTATTTTTCGTTGCTATATGCTTAGCTGATCTCGATCTGTCTGGATACTGCTTTGGCTTCTTCTTTTTTTGGAAGGATGAGCTTTAATACCCCATCGGTATAACTGGCTTGTATCCTGTCTGCATCTGCGCTTTCGGGCAGGGTGAATGATCTGGTGAAAGCTGCGTAGCTATATTCACGCCTGTTGTAGATCTTGCCTTCGTTACTGTTCTCCTGAGCCTTCTGTGTGGAAATAATTAGCATATCTCTTTCTACAGCTACTTTGAAGTCTTCTTTTTTGAGGCCCGGTGCGGCCAGTTCAATCTGGTACTCTTCGGCTGATTCCAAAATGTTCACCGCAGGAACGCTGGCAGTGCGGCGATCTGTGAAAAATGTGTCGCCTAATACGGATTCGAAAATGTCATTAAAGCCTGGCAATAATGCGCTGTTTTTCTTTTCTGGACTGAATTTAACCAATGTCATAGTGTGTTCTCCTTTTAATGGTTTAATAATAAATGGACTATAAATCAATTAATTTTCTCTATGGAACTTTTATTTTATCTGTTCCTATATGTATATATCAAGCGTTGTGCCAGCTTGTTTTGATAGTCTGCTGAGTGTATTTTCCTGAAATTTTTTCATTTTTTATGAATTTTTTTCAGCTTTCAGGCTGAATTTTTTTCAGTTTCGCCCCTAACAGCTAAAGCAGGGATGTTTTCGTTAAAGCGGCTTGCTTGGGTAATTGAAGAGGTTGTGCCAGGCAGAATTAGATAACGGACCGCTAAATGGCCGCTTATTTTTAGAGACACTTCTCCCGCCAAGAATGGTCATCTATCAATATAGTTATGTCATTTTTTTTGAGATTTGGTAGATTCTGATTCAGTGGGAGTGGGGCAAGACCAAACCGTACCTGGATGCAAGGAGGGAAAAACTGCAGAAAGGTTAAGATTAGATTAATAGCTTTAAGCTAGATGGTCACTGCTTTTATTTTTGAAGTTTTGTCGCTTTCGCTATGCCCAACACCATTAGCGGTGGGACAGGATAGATTCTGACCTGGTTTTCAGACAGCTTTATCCAGCCGTAGTCGTAGCACATGTTCAGTCTAAGACTATCTTCCGTTTCGTAAATGCTTGTCATAAATTTAAACTCAAATCCCTCATCTCTAAGTCTCCAGTTGCTGACCTCGTAGCCATTTTCGTTGCATAGTGATTTTAAGATCTGGTAGTTGCGCATGATGATTCTATTGGTCTGCGCGAAATGTTCGGGTTCTTCCCATTTTTCTCTTTTTTTCTTTTCCCTGCCTGCTGCGTTCCGGCACTGGTCACTACAATAGATCTTATCGGCCCTGCCCCCAAAACTCCTTCCGCATTTGCTATAGGCGCAGTATTTTTGTTCTTCTATCTGACTTTCCATGATTACTTAAATTTATCGGTCTGTAAATCAAATGTATATCCGATTTATAAACGGTTAGATCGGATAGGTAAAAATACAACCGACTGTATAAAATTCAAAATGCAAATTTGGAACTGTGATATTCAAAGGGGCCTTAATAGGCCTTATCTCTAATTTTAATTGTATCTGTTATGGAAAAAAGAACAATTGCAAGTGAAGCTTTTTCTTACGGCAAGAGGAGTTTCTTTTTAGATTTTATGGTTGCCCGCACTGGGGGCAACTATATCCAGATTACCAAGCGAGACCGAGCGGATGATGGCTCGTTCACCACCAGGAGGCTGGCTATTTTTATGGATGATTTTGAGTGGCTGCTTTCGGGATTTTCTTCTCTGCTACATTCAGCAGCGCATGCTGAAACTAAAGAATGCAGCATACATGATCTTTTTTCGCAAAGGAAGGCGGAGAATGAGAGCAATGGGATTAAGGGGTGGGATCCCGCCTTGCGCCCACGGGAAAGATTGGCTGAACTTGGTACCGGAGCGCTGGAAACAAAGGAGCTCATCGCCCTACTTATCGGATCTGGAAGTAGGGAAGCAAGCGCAGTGGAGCTGGCAGAAAAGATGCTCTTTAGCGTTGGTGGAGATCTGCAAAAGCTTTCTCAGATGAGTTTTTCTGAACTATCTTCTTTTAAGGGTATGGGAATGGGAAAGTGCTGCGCGGTACTTTCTGCCATTGAACTCTCCCGCAGAATTTATTCTACTGTGCCAAAATTTACCTTTCAAAAAGGCAAAAGGCCAACCCGAGTAATCAAATCGCTGTAAGTTCCCTCTGATTTTTTTGGCTTATGAGTTATTTAATTTTTTTGAAAAATCGCAGGCAACTTAGCCAAAGTGTCAAATCCCCACTTTTTTCCTCATGAATTTTGACCAACAAAACAATTGGTCTTTGACATTTGGGAATGAAACATTATCCGGACGAAAGCCGGAAATTCTGCGAAGCCTTGAGATAACGTCAACTTGGTGAAAGCGCACTGGCAGGCCTATATGGCCCGGATCGGGGGATCTGACGTGAGTAGTTCCGTATTATATGAAATTTTCTGCCTTAGCGTTTTGGCGGGATAAACATAGCAAGGGGGCATTTGCCCCTTTTTTATTTTAAGCCGTTTTAAAAAGCCTACATGATGGTAGTTATTTGCGGAGCTATTTATCTAATAATTATAAATACATTTATAAGGGGAGCTATGGATTGCTCTACTAATTAATGGGATTCAAGACCGGTTCATTGTTGGTATATGGACATATTTAGATACTTATATATTCACATAGTCGTATATCGGTAAATATTGGGTTCTATATATCTAAATACTTAATCTATTTTTCTTTAGTTGTTATAAGTTATGTACACAGCTATATTCATATATCTGTATGGCTGTGTATTTGAATATTTCTATATGTAAATATATTCTCAGCCCGGATCATATTGTTTTCTAAAACTGCTAAGCACCTAACGAGGATTGCTTTAAAGATTTAGGGATGTCTGTAGCGTAGACCTGCTCTAAAAAACTGGTTTAGCTAAAAACAGATGAGTGGAGCTTTGCTTCTTTTTTTGCCGGAACTGCTTTCTATCGGAAAACATATCAACTGAACTTTATTCTTGGCATTATCCAGAGGCTGATATAGGTATGTTCCTGGTTTTTTAGCCTGCAAGTTGTGTTTTTGTTGCTCAAAAACTCTACAACTTGCCCGCTATTTTTTCGCCCGAAGGGGGCGAGCGGGATGGAAAAAACGTCGCAACTAGTTTTTTCTTTATAGGGAGGATCTTTTTAAACATTTAATATGGCCGGGAAAAAGAACGGAAGACCTCTAAAGCTGGAAGGAAAACGGACAAGGTTTATCAAGGCCAGGGTTAGTGAAGAGGAGTATGCCCGGGCGCGTGATCTTTGGCTTTCGCTTGGACTTAAAGAAAGTGACTTTGTCCGGTCGAAGCTATTGAAAGCTTCATCTGTGTCTTTGGTGCTAAGTGCTACTGAGGCTTTGAAAACGCTTGATGGTATCGGCGCTGAAGTCGGAAGGTCAGGTAATAACATCAACCAACTTGCCAGGCATGCCAACTTCTTAAACAAACGTGGCATGCTCTCTATTGAAGTTGTAACTAAATTCAATGAGCTGTTTTCGACATATATTTCCCTGTTCAGGGATATGGAAAAATCTACACGTGAACTGCTCCGGCTTTTAAAGGCTTAAAGATATGATTGTAAAAATCCTTTGGAAGTCAAAAACATTCAGAGCGGTCAGGTACAACACCAATAAGGTAGAAAAGAACAAGGGGGAACTTGTCAAGGTTTCTGGCTTTGGTGCACTTGAAGGGCTTTCGGAAGTAAAACCCCAGGATTATATCAATTACTTGTCTTCAATGGCTGCCCGAAACCGTAGGGTAGTGTATCCGCAGTTCCATGCCATGATATCTCCCAAGGGAAGATCCCTGGGCAAAGAAGAACTTGTATCCTTAGCTGAGGGTTGGCTTAAAGGAATGGGATATGGCAATCAGCCCTATCTTCTTATCTTTCATAAGGATACGAGTAACAATCATATCCATATGGTTTCTTCGAGAATAGACCGTGATGGAAAAAAGATTTCCGACAGCTATGAAAAAATCCGTGCCTATCGCGTACTTAATAAGCTGATTGGTAAAGATGAAAAAACAAATGCTGAAAAGGCTTTATCCAGAGCACTCCTGTACCGTTTTTCAACTCCTGCGCAGTTCCTGATGATTCTTGAAAAACAAGGCTATGCCATAGCTTTAGAAAATGGGCTTTATAAAATCTCAAAGTTTGGTGAGCAGCTTGGAAGTATTGATCAATCCAGGTTAAAGGAGCATATCTCGACTGGTAAGTTTTCCCAGGATCGCAGACAGCAATTGAAACAGATCTTTGAGAAATATAGAACGATTACCGATGCTAAAGCTTATCCCATTATGGAAAAACTTTCTGGTGGTGGGCAGGGCAGGGTACTGGGCTATTCATCCCTGCTTTGTGAGAAGATTTCCAGCTCTTTTGGTCTTCAGTTTGTATTTCATTATAAGGACAACAAGCCGCCTTATGGCTATACTATTATAGATCATTCAGGTAAAAATGTTTTTAAAGGCAGCGAAATTATGGTGCTGGGTAAATTTATGGAAATGCCCTCCGGTGCTCAGGCTGACAGGATTGCTGGTGAAAATCCGGATATCAAAATTGTTTCCAGTCAAAGTCATTTTGCTCCGAATGAGGAGATGCTGCTTTCTGGCCCCGTTATGGGACTAAATGATTCGCCCGGTGAAGATCCAGATGGACTTTCACTATGGGACTTCTCTTTGGATCTTGATATTTCGGATGACATTGATGATGAACAGATCCTGGGAAGAAACAGAAGGCGGCAGAAAAAGGCAAGAACAAATACACGCTAAAATTTAGAATATGGTTATACTCATTGGAAACCAAAAGGGTGGTGCCGGTAAAAGTACGCTCTGCCTTCTATTGGCCTATTATCTCTCTGTGATTAAAAAAAGAAAAGTAACTGTACTTGATATGGATTATCAGGCGTCTATTTCAGGAAAGTTTGAAAAGGCAAAGATATTGGAGAACGAACCCATTTATGAAGTTATTCCTTCAGACCTTAAATATTTTCCCGCGCTCCTGGAATTATTGAACCAAAACAGGGAAGAGTTTGTACTCATTGATCTTCCGGGTAAAATGGATGATGATCTATTGATTCCCATTATCAGCTCAGCGGAACTCATCGTCTGCCCGTTTAATTATGATGAATTCTCTGTGGACAGTACCGTGCTGTTTTCGCTTGTATGTCGGGAGATCAACAATTCATCTCCTGTTGTTTATGTGCCAAACAGGATCAAAACGATCGTAAAGTATGAAACCAGGGAAGAGGTAGACAAGGTATTGTCCCGGTTCGGAAAAGTCTCGCCCTGTATTTCTGATCGCATCGATTTTCAGCGCGTGGGAACTGTACATATCCCGGCGTCATTGATTCCTGTTTTTATGCCGGCCCTGGAATTTATCTATGGCAACTTTATGGGGAAAGGTAAATCACCATGAGCGAAATCAAGTCCCTTGCCGATCAGCTTAAATCAAGACTTGAAGAGCAAAAGGGATTATCGGAAAGAACTCCCGCTGAGGAATCGGACAGAAAAAAAACCGATGCTAACGATTGCAAAGCGAAGAAACCGGCTGTCGATACTAAACGCCTTAAAAGTTTTCTCTCCGCCCTGGAGGATTTTAATATGGATGGGCAGGAGAAAATCCTTATCCGGATTGATAAGCGGACAATGAGTAAGCTGAGGCAGTTAAAGACGGTTTCCAATATCGATATGAGCAGGGTAATTGTTTTTTCTCTCGACCGCTTTCTAAAAAGCCATCCCTGGCTAAACGAATATATTTCTCAAACCCTAAATGATATGGCCCATGAGCTGGACTAATTTTTTGATCGTCATTTTTATTGTTTATCTCGTTTACTATTTACTGAACCTGCTTTTTGATCTTTTTCTATCCTCCAGGCTAGCTGATAGCGAAATAGAAGAAGATGAGCTTTTTTTTACTGAGACTTTTGCCCCGGAACTTATTTCCCTGGAAGAGAAAACAGAACAAGCCGATGTGGCGGATGCCGGCAAAGGGGGCAGGCCTGCTTCTTTTATCTCAAGTGGCCCGATATCTTCCAGCGGGGGCGTTGGTCTCAAACAGCTTTTCTCGCTTGCCAAAGACAACCTCATCGAACATACAAGGGCTATTCCTTATTAAACTCATGAGGTTTTTTACATTCCTTTTAAAAGCAGCATCAGCTACTTTTTTTTTGCTTTCAGTTTTTTTTTCTGCCAGTGCCCAGCCCGGAATCCAGGAATTTTATTCTGCATCGGCAGAGATGAAGGGTTGGTATTTTTCACTCTCTGACCTGGTACTGGTCATTGGCGCGATTGCCGGAATCCTTGGGGGATTAAGGGTTTACTCCAACTGGCAGATGGGCAAGCACCACATCGACGCCCAGGTTATGGGCTGGTTCTTTTCCTGCCTGTTTTTATCGCTCATCAGCGCATTCTTGCGCGGTCTATTCAGGCTGTAAGCACAATTTTATTCAAGTTTAATCAATTTTTTATGACAAGAAAAAGCAAAAAACTTTTGTCATTGGCCGCGCTATTGGCTTTTGCGCAGGCCGTTTCCGCCCAGGCCGGCGGCGGAACAACGGGCATCAATGCAGCGACTTCTTCGCTGACTTCTTATGTAGATCCCGTGTCTACACTTACCCTTGCGATTGGTGCCGTGGTTGGTATTATCGGTGGGGTACGTGTTTACATCAAATGGAACTCCGGGGATCAGGACATCAATAAAGAAATTATGGGCTGGGGTGGTTCCTGTCTTTTTCTGGTCCTGGTATCGGTAGTAATTAAGGCATTTTTTGGCGTATAGCATGAAAATGTATCCGGTTTACAAGGGGCTGCAGAAGCCCCTTGTTTACAGAGGTTTCAAAGGAAAGTTTATTGCCTATGGGATTTCTTCATTGGGCCTTGGACTGGTACTGGGCGGTCTGAGCGGTGCAATCCTTAATATGTACATAGGCGGGCTGGTGACCATCATTTCGATAGCAGGCGGACTTTTATATACACATTCCAAACAGGCATCCGGTCTTCATGATAAAACCAGATCCAGGGGGATATTTATTCATCGCGTTTATTTAAGGCGGGGTTATGGCAAAACAGGAATTTAAACTGCCCTATGCCGGGATTGAGGAGCTAAGCGGCCTTTCTATTTTGTATGGTGAGTCCGGTGATTTTTCAGTTATCATATCTATCGAAAACCCTGTACTTATCTATTCTGCTGAGGTGGCAGCTTATCAGGCCTTTCATCTTCTGCTACTTAATATAATCAAGATCCTGGGTGATGGGTATATCCTGCAAAAGCAGGATGTGTTTGCCAGAAAGGTTTATCAGGCAACGCAGCAAAGTGAGCCCCTGCAACAAAAATATGATGAGCATTTCTCAGGGAGGGAATATATCGATCATGCTTGCTATCTGATTATCACCCGTCAGGTGAAACGAAGGGCAATGTATGTGTATGACAGGAGAGCCCTTCTGAATTTCGTGTCCAATATTTCTAAGGTAAGCGAACTATTAAAAGGTGCATCTATATCGCCAAAACTATTGTCGCGCAATGAGATAGAACACTACGTGTCTCGAATGCTGGCCATGGATTTCTCTTTAGATCACTTTTCGTTCAACAATTTAAGAGCAGGAGATACTGAAATTGGTATTGGAGGAAGGGCTGTCCGTTGCATGAGCCTGGTCAATATCGACTCCATCGACGTGCCTGAATTTATAGGGCCATATTTAACGGCCAACGACGGGAAAGGTCTCCAGGAATTTCCAATAGACAATCTTTCTTTTTTGTCTTCGGTTCCCGGAATCTCTGCCCTTGTTTATAATCAATTAATTGAGGTTCCCTCGCAGGGCCTGACGCTGAATAAACTTCAGCTAAAGAGAAAGCGGCATTCGGGCGTTCCGGATCCGGCTAATCAAATGTGTGTTGAGGATATTGACAAGCTGCTCGTTGATGTAGCAAGAGAAAATCAGCTGCTGGTTAATGCCCACTATTCTTTATTGGTCTGCTCTGAGGTGGGTCTTTTAGATACCAGCTGTAACTTTATCGAAGCTTCGCTATTTCAGCAGGGAATCATTCCCTCCAAAAATGCCTATAACCAGATGGAACTCTTTAGGAGCGCCTTGCCTGGAAATGCAGTGGAACTGAAAACATACGACTGGTTTTTGACCACTGCGGATGCAGCGCTTTGCCTTTTTTATAAAGAGCGGCTGATGCGCGACGAGCCTTCTAAGTTTCTGATGCGTTTTACAGACAGAAGAGGCATTCCTGTAGGTATTGACCTTGCGGATCTTCCGATGGATAGCGGAAGAATCACCAACCGATCCAAATTTGTTCTGGGCAGTTCGGGTACCGGGAAATCTTTTTTTATGAACAGTCTGCTTGAGCAGTATATGCTCTACAATTACGATATCGTCATTGTTGATGTCGGGCATTCCTATTCCGGACTCTGCAGCTATTTTAGCGGAAAGTATTATACCTATACTGAGGAGCATCCGATAACGATGAATCCCTTTTTTATCTCTGAGGAAGAGTATAATATAGAGAAGAAGGATTTTCTTAAAACACTCATCGGCCTGCTGTTAAAGGGGGCAGAGGGTAGCGTATCGCAGATTGAAGATACCGTTTTTTCAAATGTACTTTCAGCCTACTATTCGGACTTCTTTCTTGGAAAGGCCAACTACGTCCTTTGTTTTGATTCCTTCTACTACTATTCGATTCAAAAGATTTCGCAGATCAAGGAAAGCGAAAAGATAAGTTTCGATCTGGATGAATACCGTTATGTGCTCAAAAAATTCTGTATTGGCGGAGAGTATGGCCGGCTACTCAACGAAAAGGCTGATGCTTCCGACTTTACCGAGCGTTTCATTGTCTACGAAATAGACTCCATAAAGGAAAACCGTGTTTTGTTTCCCATTGTGACGCTGGTGATTATGGATCTGGTCCTGCAGAAAATGAGGCACCGGACAGGACAGCGAAAAGCGCTGATTTTAGAGGAAGCATGGAAGGCGATTGCCTCTCCACTAATGGCAAACTATATCCTCTACCTCTATAAAACGATGAGGAAATTCTGGGGAGAGCCTATTGTGGTAACCCAGGAACTGGGCGATATTATAGGGAATGCTGTAATTAAAGATTCCATTCTGGCCAGTTCTGATACCATCTGCCTGATGGACCAGTCTAAGTTCAGGGGGGATTATAGCCAGGTAGCAAAACTTCTTTCCTTAAGTAAGGTAGAGCAGCGCAAGATTTTTACCATCAATGCCCTGGAAAACAAAACCGGGCGTGGGAAATTCAAGGAGGTTTATATCAAGCGGGGAAATACCGGTGAGGTGTATGGCGTGGAAGTATCGATGTTTCAATATCTGACCTTCACTACCGAAAAGCCCGAAAAAACTGCCGTTGAATTCTATGTCAAGCGCTTTGGTTCTTATCCTGCAGGCCTTAAGGCATTCATCGGGGATATGAGATCCAGCGGGCTTTCTCTTCCGGAGTTTGTCAAAAAAGTCAATTTATCCAACAATTAAATTTTTTCATCATGCGAAAAATATTCATCTATTTTTTATTTGGTCTGTTATCGCTATCTGCCTCTGCGCAGATTTATGTCGATCCAACAACAGCGGCGGCCACGGCGGCCCATGCCGGGGTTATGAGCAGCGGTCTGTCCCGGACCAGCGATAACCTGACACTGGTACAAAGGGCCCAACTCGCAGTAACCGGGCAATTGGGAATCGTAAACGACCTTCAGTCCACTATTTACCGGGGACTCTCTGAAGTTTCGGGGGTTATGAGGTCGCTGCTTTCAGTAAAGGATATTTATGAGATTTCTCAGGATATCGTTATTGATGTAAATAAGGCAATAAATATCGCCTCAGCTGATCCGGTACTATTGCTCTTCGCCGAAGGCGGCGCCAGGGAATTTAAAGCACGGTCTATAAATCTTGCCGCCGAGGTCAGCTCTTTTGTATTAAAAGATGGCAGGGAGGCACTGATGGATTCCGGAGAAAGGGCTAAACTGCTCAACAGGATTGTAACCGAACTGACCATCCTTCGGGGAGTGGCTTACGGGATGTACCGAACAATGTACTGGGCAAAACAGCGCGGGATCCTAAATTCCTTGAATCCATATGCCGGCTATATCAACATAGATAAACGCATTGCGGATGACATTCTCAGGAATGCCAAGATGCTCAGGCAATGAAAAGGACAGTATTTGTTACTGTTTTGCTTTTATTCTCAGGACATAGCTATGCGCAGTTGAATGTTACCCTGTTGCACCAGCTTGTTGGAGATAGTAAAACTGAACACGGAAAACAGTCGGATGTTAGGGACAGGCAGGCGGAATCTAATACCAATGAGGAGGCGAACAAGACCCTGATGATAAGACTAAAGGATAAATACAGGGATATTCAGTCGAGGTTCAGGACCCTGGGGCTGGCCATTGATGCTATGCAGATAGGCCTTGAAGCTTATCCGCTAATCAATGACATTGCCAAGAGTCAGGGAACGATTTATAGTTTATGCCATGATGATCCCGTGCTTTCCGTTCTGGCCATACAGGCAGAAATAGATATGGGGGATAGGGCTTATGCGCTGCTGAATTTTTTATATGGAATCAGCCTGTCTATGGAAGACATCAACCAGATGAAGCAGAGCGACCGAAAGATGCTTTTTTCCCATGTGCTCACAGAGCTCCGCCTGATAGCAGGTAATTCCAGGGGCCTTGCTGTAAGCCTTCAGTATTCTTCCAGAAAAAAGGTCTTGAAGGGCCTGAACCCTTTTTCAGGATTTATCAATACCGATAAAAAATTGATAGACGATATCCTGCGAAAAAAAGATATCCTCAAAAACTGATATCATGAAATTACTTATTTTAATTTTTCTAATGCTGATTGGTCATTGTGCTAAGGCTCAACGGGTAGTTTTTGACCGCGCGCATTTTAATATCGTAAATGAAAACGGCGCAGTTCGCCTGGCAGCTGAAAACACCTATAGCGGTTATTTGAGTACAATTAATAACCGCATTTCTGATATCAACCTAAACCTCGGCGCAGTCGTTATGGTTCAGTCTTTAATCCTTTCTTCCTTAAGAGAAGTTGATCAGGCCCTGAAAAGTGCAATTGCGGTCAGAGAGATAGGCTCGCTTGTTGTCGAGATTTCATCGGAAAGTGCCGGGATGATTGATATAGCCAAATCAGATCCCCATCTGCTACTTTTCGCAGAAGATGTTTCCAGGCAGGTAAAGGATCGGGGCATAAGCCTTTTTTCAGAGGTCTCATCTTTTGTGCTCAAAGAGAGAGAGAATGTTTTGATGGATTTTGAAAAGCGGGACGCGCTGCTTAAAAAAATTGCGCTGGAACTCCGCGTGATTCGCGCGCTGGTATTCAGCATGAAAAAATCCATGTACTGGGGGAAAATGAACGGGGTCTTCCGTTCACTCAATCCCTATCAGGGCTTTATCAATCAGGATCTGCGTCTCGGGAATGATATTTTATTCAAATCAAAACTTTTAAAACCATGAAAAAATCTGGTTTGATTATTTTTTTATGTTTCCTTTCAGCTGTCGCAATATCGCAGAAGAAGATTACCGACAAGCACATTACCTATCAGCAGGAACGGATGGTATTCAAGCAATGGGACGCGGATAAGTTTACGCCTAAACCAGGATTTCTGGGGCTTAATCCCCAATACTGGATTACCTGGGCACTTCACCCTAATTACCCTAAAACGGATCTAAGGCCACTGGGCCCGCTCGGGCCACAAACGCAGCGACTGATGTTGGCAGCCGCTATGCAGAACACCGATAACATCTATAAACTGCACGCCGATACGCTTCGCAATACCGCTTTGAGCGAGGCATCCAATTATTCTTCGGCACTTTCCTTTGCGGACCCTCTGTGGCTGATGTATTATCGCAACGAGTTTGATGGGCTGCTAAACCAGGCGGATGCTGACATGCTTTCCGGCCTTTCGCCCACTGAAAAACAGTATATGATCTCATCGGGCTTTCTGGAGTGGTACACCGAAGAAAGCCATGCACTTCTTGAAAGGCTCGAGATAGCAAGGTCGACTACCTTAGACAGGGGATCAAGGATTATGGCCTACCACAGGATGCTATCAGAATTCAGGAAGCTCTCGGCAAGTTGGGAAACTAAGAAATCCAGGGCAAAAACCTATCTCTCTATCCGCTCATCTGCCCAGAAGTTAAGGGCTGGGGAAGTTCCAAAACCAGTTTCATCAAAGAGCGATATCCAGATTGCCAATGATATCCTTAAAAAATCAAAACTGTAAACCAATGTACATTTTAAATACGATGACCGGCACTGCCGGTTTTTTTGTGCAGGCCGTGCCCGACTCTTTCAAGGACACCTTTAATTTCCTTCAGGGGAACGGGGTCTATGAGGAAGGGATGATGCACTTCCTCCATGAAATGAAGAATACGATCTGGACACATTATGATGCTTTTATTGCCGATGCACAGGCGCTGGCAGCGATTTTTATGCTCATCTTTTTTGCCATCAAGAGCTATGAAATGATTTCTGGTGATAAACAGCTTGAAATCATGCCACTGCTCCGTCCGTTCGGCCTGACCATGGTCATTTTATGGTGGAGCATCTTTACCAGGGTACTTGCCTATCCGACCGATGTGGTTGAGCAGAAGACTTCAGCAATGTTTGATGGCAGCCAGTCAGAGATCAATGATCTCAGGCTGCAGCGGGCAAAGCTCATGGTAGAGGTTTCTGATCAGCTCTATAAAATTCAGGCTGAGACGCAGACAGCAAAGACAGAAGCGGATACCTGGTATGAAAATGCCTGGGAATCTGTAAAGTCTTCGGTAAAGGAAGGGTTTTCTGAAGTCTGGAACCCAATAGTGGAAATGAGGAACCGGCTGGAGGTGGGGCTGCAGCTTTTGGCTACTTCTCTTTTGGAAACGCTTGCAATATGGATACTCAGGATCTGCACCTACATCATTTTTATTATTCAGATCATCTTTTCCACGATACTCATCATTTTAGGCCCTTTTTCAGTCGCCGTCTCTATTCTGCCCGCTTTCAGGGATTCCTTTTCGACCTGGGTTGCCAGGTTTATCTCGGTTAACCTGTATTCCGGAATTGCTTATCTGGTGATGTACGTAGCTTCCCTTTTCCAGCATTATGCGCTAGAAGCAGAAATTACCCGTTATCAGGAACTCGTTGGAACAGGTGGGACAAGCCTTGAAAAACTAGGCTGGTTTGCCAGTAACGGGGTTCTTTCCTTTGGGATGGTGATCGTAACCTTTATCATTGGGGCGCTTACCATGCTCACCGTACCGAGTATTTCAACATGGATAGTGTCTACCTCAGGCGTATCTTCGGCGGCCAGTTCTATGGGAAGGGGTGCATCGAGCATGACCAGGGTTGCAGGACAGATTATGGGAGGGTAGGATGATGATGATAAAAAGTATAGAATCCAAGATCCGTCTTGCTACTTTTCTCTCTCTGGGAAGCTTTTTGCTCTGTTTGGCGGTCGTGGCTACGGTTTCGTTTTTCGCCTATAGATATGTCAGGGATTCCAGAAAGAGTATTTATATCCTTGACCCATCGGGCACGCCGATCCTGGCAAAAGAGACCGATGTCCAGTTAAACAGGGCTGCAGAATACCGCGCACATATCGCAAAATTTCATTCTCTTTTTTTCTCCCTTGTACCGGATGATAAGTTTATTGAATATCAGATGAAGCAGGCCATGTACCTGGTGGATGAAAGTGGTGCCCTTCAGTACAATAACCTGAAGGAAAAAGGTTTTTTTACATCCATCCTCTCTTCATCTGCTGTACTTACGCTCCGCACAGATTCTATTTTTCTGGATGAAAAACGAATGTATTTCCGCTACTATGGAACCCAGAAGATAGACAGAAGGAGCTCCAGCATAACCCGGTCACTGATTACTGAAGGAAATTTGGTTGATCTGGAGACCAGATCGGACAATAATCCCCACGCTGTACTTATTACGAGATGGAAGACACTGGAGAACAGGGATATTTCAACGATAGAAAAAAATGCATTCCAATGAAAAAGATGACCGTGTTTTCAGCACTGCAAAATGAGTTCTCCGGCCTAATCGAGCGGATCTCGGCCTCCTTATCCCGATTCTTCAAAAAATATCCCAGAGCTGTTTTTTCTCTGATGGTTATACTAATGGGCAGTTCCGCTCTTTTATGCTTTACGCTCCTGAGAACGGAATCTAAAAAGGCTCCGCTAGAGAAAAAAGCATTGCTGAAGGTTAAGGGTGACCTGGATGAGGTGGGAACAACCGTAAAGAGGCTTCGTAAGACGCTGGAAATCCGGGAAGCGCTGAAGGTTTTATTGACCAAGGATCACTTAAGTCTCCAGGATAGCTTGCTGATGGCCAGTATGATAGCCGAGCTTGAGCGTGCAAGCCACCAGAAAAAATAATTAAAAATATGAAAAAAATAGATTTTAAAAAGCCCAGATATGCGCTTCCCATGATCTGTTTGCCCTTTCTTTTGCTTTTTTTTTACGTTTACAAAAGCAGCTTTGGAAAGGATGGTAAAATGGTCACCGGAAAGGATTCGCTGCAGACCAATGTGGCAAATGTTTCCCAGCAGGTCAAAAACCAGGAGCTATCAGGAAAGCTTGATGCCTTTAGAAATAAATTTAAACAGGCCGACGGATATACTGCCGTTGGCAGCATTGGTGAGGAAAGTAATGAGCAGGCAGAGGTAAGCTCATCCTATAATTCCAAAGAAAAGCGGATGCTCGATTCCATTGACCAGGTCATGAAGAAAAAATATGGTATGCCTGGCGGACCGGGAAATGTCGCGCATGGTTACCCTTTGGGAGGCAGGAGCTCCCAAAGCCTGCGAAATCCTACCAAAGCAGAGCAGGACCTTGCCCTTGCCTCGGCGCTATCCAAAATTAAGCAACAGGAGTTTAAGGGGGATAATGAGGTTGAACCTGCAAAAAATACACCTGATCCCATGCAGCTTTTCCGGGCACAGATGGCTCTGGTAGACAGTATGGGGAAAGCCAATGATCCTGCACTAATGGAAAGACGGGAGAAAGAGCGGGCAGTGAAAGCGGCCGAAAATGAGGTCAAAGGCAAAAAGATTATTACGGTCAAAAGAGTGGGCAATGCGTCTGCCGCATTCAATACCATAGTTTCAGCGGAAAGTGAACGTCCCATCTCTGCAATCATTGATCAGGACATTACGGGTTTTTCCGGTTCACGCCTTCGAATCAGGTTGACCGATGATATCATGATAGGTAAGTTTTTGATTCCCAAGGGTACTTACCTTTATGCAACAATTTCTGGCTTTTCCGCGCAAAGGGTATCCTTGGGAATCTCATCGGTATTCTATGGCGGGGAAATTCTTCCGGTAAATCTTCAGGTTTATGACAACGACGGATTGGCCGGGATATATGTTCCCTCATCTGCATTTCGCGAATTTACCAGGGATATGGGCAGTTCAGGAGCGCAGGGGATTTCCATCCAGCAGATGGCGGAGAACAACAACCAGCTGGTAATGGGGGTGCTCTCCAAGATGTTCCAGTCTACAACAACAGCGGTAAACAAATTGATCAGGTCTAATAAGGTCAAGGTCAGATACAATACCCAGGTTTATCTCATTGATCCCAGTGAGCTAAAAAGAAAACAACAATCCTATTAGAATTTTTATGAAAAAAATATTGTTCTTCACTCAGATATTTTTGATCTCACTGGTGCTTCGAGCCCAGCAGTCACACTTGGTCAGCGTCTCTGAAGTCCCGGTTATAGGGATATCGGCATCGGTTTCGCTGCATTTCATTTCTCCTGAGAAAATTTCCTATGTAGACCTATCCAGTAGTTCTCTTACCGGTGATCTTCCGGAAAAGAACGTTCTACGGATAAAGGCTGTACCTGATTCTCTTACCGCTCTTATCTCCACTGGTGATGCGGGCCTGGTCACTATTGTAGGAGAAACCTTTATCGCCCAGTACAGGCTTTCCTTTCTTTCCTCTTCACGTCCTGAACTAGTTGCCTCTCAGGTTGACATCATACCTGATCACATGAGGCCGCTGGATATATCCGGTAAAGGATTGTCACAGAACGAAATGAAGATTAATGCACTATCCCTTCTAAAACGGCGAGGCGATGGCTCAAGGGGTAAGGCTTCAGGTTTTGGTATATCTCTAGCCGTAAACCACATTTATACCCTGGGAGATTATATTTTTTTAGATCTTAGTTTAAAAAACGCTACCAATCTCATCTTCGAGATGGACGAACTTCGCTTTAAGATCGAGGACAGAAAGATCAATAAATCCACCAATGTACAATCGGTAGAATTGAAGCCTGTTTTTGAGCTCTATCCCTTTGAAAGGTTTACAAAATCTTATCGGAATATCTATGTAATCAAAAAGGCCACATTCCCAGGTGACAAGGTATTCAATATTGAACTTTCCGAAAAGCAGATTTCAGGACGGAACCTTCGCCTTTCTCTGCGTTACGCTGATATTCTAAGCGCCGATACCTTTTAACATTTAGCCATGGAAGAAAGTAAGGAACAACAGAGCCTGCACCGCTTCCTCCAGGCTGCCATTTATCTTGTCCTTTTGCTAGATGTGCTGATGTTCGTCTATGCACCTAAGCTGCTTACGGACTCCGGCGCGCAGAAAATTGGCCTTAGTAGGTTTCTGCTGCGTATGTCGCGTATTTTTATTTATCAGCATCCGCTCTATAGCCGGTTTTTCTCGTTATTGCTTATTTCACTGGTATCTATTGGAACAATAAGCAAAAAAGAAAAAGACCTCAATGCTAAAACGGCAATCATTTATCCACTCATTTTGGGCCTTGTTTTAATGACCGGCAGCATCTTTTTTTTCGGTGAAAAAGGGAGTGAGTTTTTTTATCTGACCAGTTGGGCGGATGCCGGTTATGTATTTCTTCTGCTAACGGGTACTATTCTGGTACATGTGGCAATGGATAATGTGTCCAAGATTATCAGCTCTTCTTTGGGTAAGGATAAATGGAACATAGAGGAAGAGTCCTTCATGCAGGCAAAAAAGCCGGTAGACGGTCCATTTTCAGTCGCCATCCCCTCACTTTTCTATTATCGGAAGAAAATACATGCAGGTTTCATCAATGTAGAAAATATTTTTCGCGGAACCCTTCTTATCGGAACCCCGGGATCGGGTAAAAGTTTTGGTGTGGTAATGCCCTTTATCCGGCAGCTTATCTCGAAGGAATTCTGTATCTGCTGTTACGATTTTAAGTTTCCTGATTTAGGCCAGATTGCCTATTACCATTATCTGCTTGGGAAAAAGCAAGGACGACTTGCAGTATTCGATTTTCATGTCATCAACTTAACTCAGGTAGAACGCAGCAGGAGGATAAATGTGTTAAGGCCGGATTATATCCTAACACTGGCCGACGCTGGAGAAACGGCGGAAGCACTGGTAGAGGCGCTTAAAAAAGGTGATAAATCAGGTGGCAGCGATCAGTTTTTTACCCAGAGTGCGGTTAATTTTTTGGCAGCTTGTATCTATTTCTTTTCCCAGTACGAGGGAGGAAAGTATTCCTCCTTTCCCCATGTACTCTCATTTTTAAACTGCAGCTATGAGCAGATCTTTTCGGTACTATTCTCCAATCCTGAGCTCAAAAGCCTACTCTCTCCATTTGCTACTGCCTATCAAGCAAAGGCATTCAATCAATTGGAAGGGCAGATCGGAACGCTAAAAGTTTTCATCTCCAGGCTAGCTACAAAGGAAACTTTTTGGGTTTTTTCAGGGGATGATTTTAATCTGAAGATTTCTTCGCACACTGAGCCCTCTATGCTAATCCTGGCCAATGATCCCAATACGCAGAATATCAATTCTGCCTGCTATTCAGTTGTGCTCAACAGGCTGACCAGGCTGATCAATTCTAAGGGCAATCTCCCTTCAGCATTGATCATTGATGAGCTGCCAACGCTATTTGTACACCGTATCGAAAATCTCATCGCCACCGCCAGGTCCAATAAAGTTGCCGTACTCATGGGCCTTCAGGAGCTTCCACAGTTCCAGCAGCAGTATGGAAAGGATACAGCCACCACGATTACCTCGGTTGTAGGCAATGTACTTTCAGGCTCGGTAAGAAACAAGGAAACCCTTGAATGGCTGGAGCGGCTTTTCGGAAAGGTTAAGCAACAGTCCGAAAGCTTATCAATTGACAGGGCCAAGACCTCGCTTTCACTCTCGGAAAAACTTGAATCATTGATTCCTGCCGGTAAGATCGCCTCATTAAAGGCCGGGGAGCTTGTTGGTATGCTTGCAGCGGATACGGTAAAAGAATATACGGGAAAGTATGAGACCTCGGCAATCAACTGCAGGGTCAACCTGGATTTGAAAGCGATAGCAAGAGAGGAAAAAGCTTACCCTGATATGCCGGTGTATTATGATTTTGCCGGAAAAAAAGAAGATATACTACGTAAAAACTTCATGCGCATCAATAATGAAATCCAGGTACTGGTTACAAAATTCAGAACCGAAAGTACCGGCTCAAAAAGTAGCGAAACTCCCAAAGCCTCAATGTCTGGCGGTATGAAGCGGTAAACAAATTATTTTTTCATTCTTAAAATCAATTCTTATGGAAGAACTAACCGGTCAGCTTGTGGTGGTACATCCCCAGCTGACAACAGATCCTGTTTCCAGGCAGGGCCAGATTGGCGTAATTGCAACAGCGGATATAAAAAAGGATACCATTAGTGTCGGCTTTGGCAGCGGCCCCATAGGCAAGTATTCATCGGATGCCCTGCTTGTGCTTAAAGATAAAAATGAGCTTTATCAGGATGCCATGACCGGGGTAAAGGATATGGATGCTAAGACATTTCACGACCTGCTCGAGCTCAATATGAAACAGGAACGTTCCGGTTACGGCAATGTCTCTGCCGCAATGAAAATTGCCTTAGATAGTCCGGAGGTCATGAAAAGGAGCATGATATCCCTGGAGGATTATATTTCCCGAAACCAGATTAAAGATGTAAGTGAAGAGGTATCTTTTGAACGTTAGGCCTTTGGCAGGCTTCCTTCTCATCTTGGTTTGCTCTTCTTTGTCTGCCTATTCCCAAATTTCCATGCCACTGAATTCGATGAAGGTAAATAGCGCGTTTGGTAAAAGAATTCATCCGGTAACACATGAAAATGACTTTCATCGGGGCATTGATCTTCGTGCGAGGAATGAGCCGGTATTTTCTTTTTTTTCGGGAAAGGTATCCGATGTAGGCTTCAATCCAATTCTGGGAAAGTTCATCAGGATTGATCATTCCGGACTCGAAAGCATATATGGCCACCTTTCGGTAATTCTGGTTGAAAAGGGGGAGAAGGTGCATTCCGGGGCGCTGATAGCGGTTACAGGATCTACCGGTAGGGTAACTGGTGAACATCTGCACTTTAGTCTTCGCAGCAGTGGAGTCTACATCGATCCGGTAAATTTTATTCTTCGCTATTATAAAGCTGCGAAAATTAATCAAATAAATTTTATGGAAAATTCAGCCTATTTAACCCTCAGGCAAAAGCTGGAACTGCTCGCGATGGTGGAAGAAGTGGAGCTGAACCTGGATGAGGCATGGCTCTACGGAATTGGCTTTGCCGATATGGAGGAAGAGCAAGATGGATAAAAAAGATGTTCATAAACCCCTGCATGTCCAGGTGGCTGAAAAGGTAATCGATGCACTTCGCCAAGGAACCGCTCCATGGCAGATTCCATGGGATTCAGCCGGCATTCCTTTCTTAATGCCTTACAATTTTCAAAGTGGCAAGAGATACAGGGGGATCAATGCACTATCACTTTTGATGGCAGGCAGGCAAGATCCAAGATGGATGACCTACAGACAGGCAGAGGAAAGCGGCATGCAGGTCAGAAAGGGAGAAAAATCAATGCTCATACAGTTTGTAAAGACCAAAGATGAGCAGCTAAAGCGTGATGCCTCAGGAAAAATAATGCATGATGAACTCGGGAAACCGATAAAGGAAACCAGGGAACTTCCCCATGCCATTATCCGCAATGCTTACGTATTTAATGGTGCCCAGATCGAGGGCATGCCTAAACTGGAAAAAGAAAAGCCCGGCAACCAATGGGAGCCTATCGAACGGGCAGAAAAACTTATTACCTCTTCAGAGGCGGTTGTCCATCACCAGTATTCGGCCAATGCTTTTTATGATCCAAAAAGGGATTCGATAACACTTCCATATAAGGACTGGTTTTCTGAAAGCGGAAAATATTATGCGACACTGCTTCATGAGCTGGGCCACTGGACCGGGCATCCAGAGCGCTTAAACAGGGAGATGGGCGGCGGATTCGGTGATCCATTGTATG
>Ga0308157_10003867_pt1 | contig 20888 bp, 19 predicted proteins | sample PhyBR1_FD_201035 | JGI IMG/M metagenome (GOLD analysis project Ga0308157, IMG submission 201035) | Phyllosphere microbial communities from UC Gill Tract Community Farm, Albany, California, United States - DLSLB.R1 | ecosystem: Host-associated > Plants > Phyllosphere > Unclassified | place: USA...
TTAGATCTAACCTTTTGCCCCGTGGTTACGCTCGTAACCGGCCTTTCAGGGCCGATATAGCTCAGTTGGTAGAGCAGCGCATTCGTAATGCGAAGGTCGTAGGTTCGACTCCTATTATCGGCACCATCCTACCTATTTTAACGTCTCCCTAAGTCTACTCAAACACCCTTTAAATCCTTATAATACGCCGTTTCACGGCCCTTGTTGTCTCTGCTCGTCTACTCACGTTCACGAAAATCTACGGTGAGTTGGGGGCATCGATGGGGGCATGATGTATTCGGTCTAGAGGAGATGCCCCCAAATGAAGCTCAATGCCAGACAGGTCGAGACTGCCAAGCCTAAAGATAAACCCTATAAGTTAGCAGATGGTGGGGGCATGTATCTGGAGGTGTTCCCTAACGGCACCAAAAGCTGGCGCATGAAATACCGTATCGCAGGTAAAGAAAAACGTGTGGTGTTTGGTGTTTACCCGACCATTACCTTAGCTGATGCCAGAAGCAAAAGAGATGATGCTAAAAAGCTGCTGGTTAATGGCGTTGATCCGAGTGCGTTTAAGAAAGAAAGCAAACTAGCCCAAATCGAAGAAGTAAAAAACACCTTTCAGCAAATTGCGCTCGAATGGCACAACATGAAAGTGAAGAAATGGTCTGCGGGATATGCCTCTGACATTCTTGAAGCCTTCAACAAAGATGTCTTCCCGTTCATCGGTCAACGTCCTGTTGCAGACATCAAGCCGTTGGAATTGCTTAACGTGCTTAAAAAGATGGAAGAGCGAGGTGCGACTGAGAAAGCTAAGAAAGTACGTCAGCGGTGTGGTGAAGTGTTTCGCTACGCCATAGTTACAGGCAGAGCCGAGTATAACCCCGCACCAGATCTCACCAGTGCTATGCAGGGGCATGAGTCTAAACATTATCCATTCCTGACCATTGAGGAGCTTCCAGCCTTTTTTAAAGCCCTTGCTGGCTACTCTGGTAGTGAGTTGGTAGTGTTAGCCGCCCGACTAATGATCATCACTGGTGTTCGAACGGGTGAATTACGTGGTGCGTTATGGTCTGAAATTTATACTGATAAAGGGTTATGGGAAATTTCTGCCGAACGCATGAAAATGCGGCGGCCTCATATTGTTCCGTTATCCGTGCAGGCATTGGAAATTATTGAAAAAATCAGGGCAATGACTGGTAATTTTCATCTAATGTTCCCCGGTCGTAATGATCCAAGTAAAACAATGAGCGAAGCCAGTATCAATCAGGTGTTTAAGCGAATTGGCTATACCGGCCGCGTTACGGGGCATGGATTCCGTCATACCATGAGCACCGTTCTTCATGAACAAGGCTACAACACCGCATGGATTGAAACCCAGCTTGCGCATCTTGATAAGAATGCTATCCGTGGTACCTATAACCATGCGCAATATCTTGATGGCAGACGTGAGATGCTGCAATGGTATGCTGACTATATGGATAGCCTTGAGAATGGTGGTGGCAATGTGATGCATGGGACGTTTAATCGACGTGCATAGAGGAAGCTGATGCTGAACTAAGGGCTATGTCTCGGTGAGCGTAGCTCTTTTATATGACTGCATTTTTTATAATTATTGCTTCTGGTCGCTCAGATGAGTTCAACTATCCATTTCTGAATGGAATAACAAAGGCACCAAATGGCAATCATGAGAAACTGGTCAACGGAACACACCAAAGAAGTTAAAAAATGGTTGGATATCAATACCTATCGAGGATTTGAAGATCTGACTCTCATACAGCTTTACCATGAGCTGCTTGCAAGGACACTGTTCTTTAAGCCTTATCATGAGGAATTCGAAGCGAAAGCCGTGAACCTCTATATTGACCGAATTTTCAGCGGAAAACCGTTTCTTATTACAGAGCAACATCTCGGATACCTCACGAGAGAGGACACCCTTTACCAACCCCCACATTTCTTTTTGACCACGACAGAACGGCTGGCTCAGCTCAGCATCGTTGGATTACGGAATTCATTATTTTTCTGGGATGGAAGTGATGAGTATTCGGTTAACCGAGAATTTCTCGATAGCCCTGTATCCGAAGCTCTCCCTAAGCTGTTCAGAGATACTGTCATGGTCGAAATAGACCTTGCGAATGGAACTGATGAGGAAATAGCTGAATCTTTGAAAGCCGCGCTACCTCAATGGCGTAAAGTACGGGGCATTGAAGCCGATACATCTGATTCGATCAGGTTTGGCTATGGAACCATCAAGAAAATCATCAACTACAGACTCATACCCATGATTGACATCCTTGTATGGTCTACTCTGCACAAGGTTCGCATATCAGAAGATCGACTTTCACGCCTCCTTTACACCGACGATGATGATGAAGAACAGACCCGCCTCAATCACCAAATTCGGGACACAGACAGACCACTGGCGATAAAAGCAGCCAGTATACCTTTCATCCGTCAGTTCCATCTGTTCATCAACAAAAACAGTCATTTCAAAAACATCAGAGTTTCAGACGTGATGAAAATCGCGGATTCTGATAAAGACTGATATCCATACCCTTGGCGATCTGAAGGTCGCTCTTTTTGCTGGTGATTCAATCGTATATTCATTTCCGTCAACATAGATGAGGGAAATACCATGAATCAGCCATGCAGACGTCTTATCCGCCTGTCAGAAGTGATGAATAAAACCGGATTTGGTAAGGCTTGGATTTATCGTCTTATCAGCCAAAATCGGTTTCCACAGCCTGTAAAGATCGGTATTCGTGCTATTGCTTTTATCGAAAGCGAAATCGATGAATGGATTCAATTAACTATAGAGAATTCAAGAAAGCATGTTGCTTAAGAGGAATGTTGCTACATCGATCTTTTAACTTTTAATAATATTAAGAAAATAAATTTATAGGCCTTATAAGTTCACTGACTGAGTTTCAAAAAAAACGAGGTTTTGTAAAGTTTGAATCTAAAAAATTACTATATTTAACGGAATTCTTTACCTTTTTTCTGTAAGAGGTTTTGCTATAAGGTTTAGAGATGGTTTTCTTAATATCGGGTATGGATACTATCTACTAGCCGTACCTGTTTATTTGACGTCAAATAAATTTTTCCAAGCCATTAATATATATGCCAAATAAACTAAAGTCATTGTAAAAAATTTGAATTATTTTGAATTGGAATATATTTAATAAGTGAGAGTGATATTAATTTGTAAAGAATGAGGTCAAAATGGGATATAAAGTAAAGAAATTCATCATGAGTAATGGGGAGCGAGGATGCCTGATCCTTGATAAAAATAGTAATCTACCAGCTTACTATCAAAATCTATTTCTTACTACAGACATAAGAAATAGAGGCGCAACCGCCTCAACTATGGAAATAGTTGCAACTAACTTACTAATTTTTAGTAATTTCTTAGATAGTAGGAAAATTAATATAGTTGATAGAATTGAGCTTAAAAAGTATCTCAGCGTTGCAGAAATAGATGATCTGGTAAGATATGCGAAACAAAGATTCGACAGACAAAAAATTATAAATATAAAATCAGCAAGTAATAGGTTTATTGCGAAGAGAACCTTTAGTTATAGAATACACGTTTTTTCACGCTACCTTAAGTGGTTATGTGGATTAGTTCATTCGTCAAAGAGGATTCATGCAAAGTATGAAGTAGACGTATTTATTGAAAGTATCAGAGCACATATTCCAAGAAACAGTTCATTGAATATGAATGAAATATCTGAAAAATCGTTAAATGAAGAAGAGATCAAAGTGCTTTTCCGTCTATTGGAAATTGGCGGGATTGAAAACCCTTTCCATAAGGAAGTACAGGTCAGGAACAGACTAATATTTACCTTGCTCTTAAATTTAGGTTTAAGGGCTGGAGAGTTGCTCAATCTTAAAATAGATGATTTTGATCTCAGAGACAACACTTTAAGTGTAGTCAGAAGACATGATTCAAAAGAAGATGGAAGATCTTATCAACCATTAGTAAAGACTGGAGAAAGGGTTATTCCGTTATCTGATGAGTTAGCCTGTGAAATTTTTGATTACATAAGTAATAGCAGAGAAAAAATGACAAAAAGGAAAAAGCATAATTTCTTATTGGTGGCTCATTGCACCGGAAAAAACGCAGGAGAACCCTTAAGCATTTCAGCTTATGAGAAGGTGATATCAACACTGAAACGAGCAAGTCCAGAGCTATATAATCTTTCAGGCCATAGGTTAAGGCACTCTTGGAATTATATGTATTCTAAAGGAATAGAAGGTGCTGAATTAGAATATAGTAGAAGGAAAGATTTAAGGAATTATCTAATGGGTTGGTCAAAGGAGTCAATAATGTGTGATAGATACAACTATAAATATATATCGCAACAAGAGAAGGATGTCGTCCTAAAGGTCTATAAATCAGTAAGTAAAGTAATTAGTGGAGTTTAGTATGGAAAACAAATGTATTGAAAGTGAGCAAATCTTTTTTGCTAAGATGAACAGGTATAGTTTCAAACTGTCAGATAAGAAATGGCAACTGGATAAAGAAAACTGCGTATACCCTCATAAAGTTGTAGATAGAATGCCTACAAAAATGAAACTTAGCTACTTAAAAACATTGGCTTACTATGCGTCTGAATATAGTTCTTTTTATATTCAAAGCATTAACAATCTATTTTATAAGTGGTTTGGTGCGATGACTATCGATACTATTGATGACAAAGCCATATATCAATTGAATGTTTATTTAGGTTCAGCGAGAAACTACAAGCTAAACATAGTTAAGGCCTTCATAACTAAATGGAAAAAACTCAATTACCCTGGAGTAGAAGCGACTGCCCTTAGAATGTTGGAGAAAATAAAAATCATTCCAAACCAAACAGGAGAGGCAGTTAAAAGACGAGATCCAAATAAAGGACCTTTAACTGAAACGGAACTAAATTATATCCTTAACTCTGTTAGCAAACTTTATCTTCAGAAGAAAATTCAACGCTTCTTATATTGTTATATTCTTCTGTTGGCAATAACAGGAAGAAGGCCATTACAATTAATCTCTCTAAAAGCTAAGGATCTCATTAAAAATGAGAAAGGGTATTTTTTAAATGTACCAAAAGTAAAACAAAGGAAATCATTCAGAAATGAATTTAACATGGTAATGATAGAAAAGTTCTTATATGACAGCTTATCAATGCTAATTAATGAAAATCAGGTGTTTGTCGAAGATAAATTTAGTGTTGGGATTAATAACTATAGAGGCGAATTGCCAATCTTCATGGATTTAGACAAGATTACGGAAATAAAAAGAATTGAGGGTTTTCTATCTGATTTAACAACAGATTTTTTCCATATGAAAAATTCAGTCATGTCAAAGCTATTAAAACGCTTTCCTTCAAAATTCGATGTTAGATCAGAAAGGACTAACAGCTATATAGAGCTTAATGCCAGAAGATTCAGATATACATTAGGGAGTCGACTGGCTAATGAAGGAGCCTCAATTGAGGTGATTGCTAAAGCGTTAGATCATAAATCAGCAAACTCTTCTATGATTTATATAAAAAATAATCCTGACAGTGTTTATGATATCGATAAGAAACTAAGTGCATTTTTTAACCCCTTATCTAAAATACTTATGGGCGTAGAGATTGAAGAAAACAAGAACTTTTTTATCAAGTATGTTTTAGATTCATTTTTATTATTAGAAGATACGGAAGAGGAATTTAAATGTTTATCTTGTAAAAAATTCAACCCCTGGAGAGTATAATGAATAATATATTTATTTTTGAACCGAGTAATAGAAACAACCCACACGATAATGTTATTAAGTTCATCGAGTTTTGTAAGGATACCATTTCTAATAATAATTTAACAACTTCCTGGGAAAGCAATAAATGGAAAGGTTTATATAGGTTTACTAAGTTTAACACAAAAAACAACCTAAACAGCAAGGAATGCTTAGATGTTAGTTTTATTAACTTTGCTAAAGCATATATGTTGCATGTGCATTCATTCAATAAATCTAAGACGAAACACTCAACATTATCAATGTTGAAGATTGTAGAATTCGTTTTACTGAAAATCAATATGCAAGCTAATGTAAGCTATTGCAACAATTCAGTTTTTGATGAATGCATAAGAATAGCTTCTGAAAAGTATTCTAAAGCACATGCATTTGCTATTGGGAAAGAACTTGAGAAATTGAGTTCATTTTTAAGTGATAATATGATGACTAATTCATCTTATTTATTTTGGGTAAATCCAATTAGATATAGGATTACTCAGTCTTGGACTGGTTATGATTCTTCACTTGAAGGCCATCCTAGATTGCCTGATATCAAATCAGTTATTGCGATTGCTGAGATTTTTTCAAAGCGGGATGAACAATTATCTTCAAGAGATATATTTACTACATCTGTGCTTGCTTTACTTATGTGCGCACCAAGTAGGATATCAGAAATTTTAGCTTTGCCAGCGGATTGTGAAATTACAGAATGTGATGGAAAGGGTATTCAAAGATACGGATTGAGATTTTTTTCAGCAAAAGGGTATGAAGGTAATATAAAATGGATTCCAACTTTAATGATACCTGTAGCTAAAAGGGCTATTAGCAGATTAAAAGAATTATCAAGTCAAGCGAGGTTATTGGCTGCTGAATTTCAAAAAAATCACTCTAATTCAACGATGGAGACCCTTAAAGAGAATATACCTCAAGATTTCCCTTGGTATGATAGAGAGAAGAAAATTGAATATTCTAATGCGCTTTGCTTGTTAACTGAAGGACAGTTAAATCAAAACAAAAAGAAAATGTTAGATAAGTTATTCAGACCTACAATGAGTTTTTTTAAAACTGACATTGTTGATTCTGATTATATAAAAGGACATTTTAATATCTTTAAAAGATATGGTTATATAAATGAAGATGGTAGCCCATATTTGCTAAGAACACATCAACTAAGGCATCTTCTCAACACATTTGCTCAAATAAATAGCATGGATGAATTCAGTATTGCCCGCTGGTCTGGACGCAAGCTTATTTCTCAAAATGTTTCTTATGACCACAGATCGCATCTTCAAATGTCTAAAGCAATAAGAGAACAAAAGTTATCAGTGTGTGTTAATGAGCACAGAATAAAGGATATTCCAGTGGTGGATCTTAATGAGTTTGATTCACTTAGTAGTGGTGCAGTACTTGTATCAAAACATGGCTACTGCAAACACTTATATGCGTTTAAGCCGTGTGAACATTATCCGATTGAGAATTCTGGTTTAGATAACGAAACGATTTCAAACATTCACGATAAAATTTTAAAAAGAACACTGTATGATAAAAATGATGGGAACATAAATGCTGATAGATGGTATGAATTTCATAAGAGAATAAAAAAAGGAGAATAAATGGCTAAGCATATAAATGGTTATCATGAGAAGAAGATTGTAGATGTTATTAATACATGGTCTATAGATGAAAAACTAACCTGGGATGCTTTGTGCGACAGGTTAGTAAGGATTATTGGCAAAAGGCCATCAAGACAATCCTTAAGTAGTCATGTAAGGATTGCAGAAAGCTTCAGTGTGAAAAAAGCCACTATCAAATCTGGTGCAATATACACTGTAAAACCTGCTAATTTAAAAGTGGCTTCTCAACGAATTAGAAGACTTGAAGCAGAAAATGAAGCTTTGAAGGCATTAAATGAACGCTATTTAGAGCAGTTCAAAGTATGGCTTTATAATGCTCACCTTAAACAAATAACGATTGAAGAACTTAATAATCCGTTACCTGCAAAATACCTTTAATAGAATGGATAGGTTTTAACTATTGACATGATTAATAATTATGGTATTTCTTTAATTGTCAGGATGACAAAATTTCACTATTGCAAGGATGCATATTATGGATAAAACAAATATTAACTTAATGGAAAGGTATCTACTACTGCTTGATCGATTCGTTGATAAACTCGCTGAATCTGGTTTCTCAGAGCAACGAATTGTCGAACAATCATATCTTTTTTGTGCAGGATTTTATATCAAATACCAAAGTGGTATCGAAAAAATGACCTTCTCCAACAGGGAGGTTGTTTTAACCTTTCTGCTACTTTCATATTATAGTCATATAAATAAACTGGATGATGATTTAATCAACAAAGAGCGTATGAAAAATATATGTTCTTCATTGATTAACTTTATAGTCAGTAATGGTAGCCGAACAGAGAAAGTCTATGCTAATGAGAAAAGGAAATATGAGGCTTCAACTCTAAAAAGAGAATTATCGAAAAAGGATAAAAAGAAAAGATATGGGTTGTAGTGTTTGTATGATTTTCATTGAACTTACTTAATCTATAGTCTAAATTTTAATATTAGATTCGTAAATCTATAATTCCATGAATCTAATTAATGCTTAAAAGCATCCTCTAAGATGCTTTTACTGTTACCATGCATACATACCCAGAACCTTTAACAAAGGATAATAGAGGGGAGTTGTGTATAACAACTCCCTGACCTTACTAAGGTTAGCGATATTATTCAGCATCGTTCTGTCGAACATTTAATTTCTTTGAAAAATACTAATTATACCACTTAAGTTAATAACTTCTGCTTGATAGTGTATTTTGGTAAGTTGGAATACAATTTTTTGATTGGATCGTCAATAAGAAAAAGCTAGAATCCTTAGAAGGACATAGATTTTCATAGGGTTAAGATATGACGATTGCGAAGGATAGTTCGACTGATGAAATCATTCATGGAAATGATCTCCGTGGAATGGATGATTTTTACATTAAGACAACGAGTTTTGAATGCCCATACGAGCCTTGTAAAATTAAAGCCACACCTTGTAGTTTTACTATGAAACATGTTAATCAATCATATTTTAGATATGGTGATAAACATAAGGATGGATGTGGTATTCATGACCCAAGATATAAAAACAATCATACTTCAAATGACGAAAGAAAACATAATTCGCCACCTGCTCCGGTTATATCACTTTTAAAAATTGATGTGAAGCCAAGAGGTGGTGTTAAAAATGCCAGAAGTAGTAAAAATGAAAATCACAAGGATGAAAAAAAAGCTAATGAACATCCTGTATCTTCATCAAGTATTAAGCCAGTCGTTGACTATTACATAAATAATAGCAATCATAATGAACAGCTATCAATCCCTCCATATGGCACGCGATCTTATAAAGATACGTTTCAACTTATTTTTTACAAAAACAACATACGTTATTACAAACCTGCAATTTATTATGGTGTAGTCCAGTCTAATATTCGTCTGCACGAAGATTCAGATAAACATTGTATTACTTTCCTCGCAAGGGATAAGAAGACCCAAAAACCATTTACGCTTGAAATTGATGTTTCTGACTGGAATAAAAGTCAGAAGGATGTGTTTTGGAAAGAATATGAAAAGCAAAGGAAGGAAGCTGATAGGTATTATAAGGGACTTAAAGATAAAAGGAATGCTAAAAAATACCTGACGGTTTTCTTTTTTGGGATGCCGGATGAAAATGATAAGTTTCTATTTAAGACAAACCACTTTAAATTAGTATATGTGGCTTTCTTGGGTAAATTTGAAAGCTCATATAATGATAGTAATTATTACATTGAAAATGATCTGTCTGTATCATCATTGAATGAACAACCCATTTCAGTATCTGATATAGACCATAAAAATCATGAATATAATATTGAAACTTCATTAGATTTTAGTACTCCTTTGCCAGAGCCAGAGCCAGAGCCAGAGCCAGAGCCAGAGCCAGAGCCAGAGCCAGAGCCAGAGCCAGAGCCAGAGCCAGAGCCAGAGCCAGAGCCAGAGCCAGAGCCAGAGCCAGAGCCAGAGCCAATAAAATCCTCTTTAAAGGAAAATACTGAGACTGTAGAAATGAAGAGCAAAGTTTGGGGGAGGCTGAAAAAGATAATCACTTTCTTTAAAAAGTGATTTATGTTTTCTGTAAAAAAGCCCGTAGGTTTCAACTGCGGGCTAAATTTTCCCTTGATGCTGGTTTTGTCTTTTATCTAAAAAATGCCAGTCTTCACGTTGCTTGTTCCAGCATTAAAGATGTATGTGCTGACTTTTTCGCCTTTGAAAGAAACTGTCAGAGATTTAGTTTGTGAGTCTGCTCCACCTGCAAGCAGTCCCACAACGGGGATGAAAGAGGTTGCTTTGGACTGACTGTTATACATAGTGTATGACCATTGCTCTTCACCATCGATCAAAGAACGGCTGTCAGGTTCACCGAACGATGCTAACACGTCCTGTTTTGTAGTTTTGCCTTTAACAATTTTAGTTTTCACACTTTCCTGCGTCTCATTTTTCAATGACTGGTTGCCTACTGAAGAACAACCTGCCAAGGTCAGAAAAACGAATCCTACGATTATGATTTTTTTCATACCACACTTTCCTTTTTTATTTTTAAATTTTAGCGCTTTACTGACTCAATAAGATTTCTAAGTTCATTTTCAAATTTCTGGCTTCGTCTTTTCATCAAATTGATACAAATAAAACTTCCAACTCTTGAGAAAAGATATGTAAACCACATGTATTTGTGGTCGCTCCACATGTAGCCGTCTTTAAATCCCCAGGGTAGTGTGAGAAATGAAATAAGTGCAGCAGAACAAAGTAAAATGAAAATAACGGTGAGAAACTTTGGAACAGGCATTGCTCTGTAATACGATGCTGTGGAGGCAGTATGAAATAGCATTGTCAGAAAAGCGGGGATAATAATAGTTTTTCTTTTTAAGTTTACCTCGTGTTCACCCGTTTTCTTATTAACGATAAGCGCATCTTTATATGTATCATACGAACCATCCTCACTATATTGGCGAAGTTCGTATTTATGGATAGTGTGTGAACTTCTGAAAAGGATACCATAGTCAGAAATCTGCTTCTCATCCCCTGTGTTGGTTTTTACCCAGATATGACCATTGCCTGGATCGGAGTTGATGACAGTGGCAGAGAAAGTCTCAATAAATGTGAAAGTTTCACCAAACAACACAAAATTGGGTGTCGTGATTTCCGTTTGCCGAGGATCATCAGAAAGACCAGCTTCAGCTTCTTTCTTCCTGCTTTTCGTAGCGGAGATGCTCATACAAGTTCCTTAGTGTTCAAAATGAAGTCATATTCGGTGATGTATGAAACCGTCCAAGCTTACAGTTGAGATGGTAGTTGCCATTTCAAACCCTGCGTTTGAGCTAATGAATAAGTAAATAGACTAGCTAAATCATATCGTTAGATGATTGCATGTAAATTGACATTTTGACTTAGTTCGTAAGAAACGCAAATCACTTGTACCGATCGATTATGAATTAATGATAGGTATAGACTATCAACACTAGATTATCGATCGGTATAAACGATCAATGTGTTGGGCTATATTAATCAAAAAAGGCTTGCCAGCCTTACATCGAAAGCGATGCTCTTCTGGATTGAGGTGGTGATTCGATGAGAGTTTTTTGGGGGATAGGCATAATCTCTACCACTCTCACGCCAGTGATGGTTTTGTGTTTTCTAGGGCGTTTAAGGGTTGGTATTTTGAGATTTTTCAACATACGATAAATTAAATCGAGGTAGGGGATGTATTCCAACCACCTAAATGCTGAAACTGCATAGCTTCGGTCGGGGGCTTCTTTTAACGATTCTTTAGCACCAGCACCATCTTCTAAGTGAAACTGCTTTACAGAAGCGTTAGTGTGTTCGTCCTGACCAGCACGGTTATCATGGATAAGCGCTTCTATGGGGCTGTGAACTTCTCTTGTTGTGATTTCAGGAGCATCTGTAGCAATGAACGTACAAGGCGCTTCACTGACAGATGCTTTCAGTTCAAACAGGAAAGCATTATCACGTTCCGGTTGATAGTTGAGTTTGTTCTGCAACGCTGACCAAGAATAACCCTTACCGAGCTGCGAAGCTTTGAAAGCAATCCCCCTATATACGAATGAAAAACCGTTCATCTTACCCGCAGAAGCAATGTTAGGGATTGGCCTGATATTTTGTGCCATAAGCTGTTGCGCGAAGTCGGTAATCGATTGCCTGGTATCAAGCAGTTCATTAAGGGCGTTTTGGATGATTGCTTTTGGGCATAGCTCACCAGTTCTCTTTTCTATCATCAGCTCATTACGGGATTTTTTGAGCTTCGGTTTAGGTGAGGGCGCTGCTGGAGAAGCTTTCGGTCCTTTAGTTCTTGTCAGATTGTAATCTCTTTCAAGTTGCTGAATTATTCTTGTGCTTGCCAGATTCTCGTTCTTGCCGAGGTAGAGCTTTCCTGCATCAAGAGAAACTCTGCTTGCGATGATATGGATGTGCTGGCCGTCTTCGTCGTCATGTAGGATGTAGCATCTGAGATGCGTTTCAGAGAACCCCATTCTTGTCATGTAGTCATCTGCGATGCAGGACCACTGTTTAGCCGTTAGTGATTCACCTTTAGGTAAGCGAAGCGAGTTGTGCCAAACAGCCTTTTGCACGTCAGGGCGAAGCTGTTTGGTGCTATCAAATTCAGCGATCAGATCTTTAGCGGGATTGCCAACTATCGTTATATTTCCACCGATTACGATAGGGTCTTTTTTATGATGAGAACAGGGCTTTAACGCATAGAGGACGACACCAGCAAAACTCTTTCCTCTGCGGATTTTTTGCATCCCTTTCATTATTTATCACTGACAGATCGATTTGCTGACAGAAGGGCATCTCTTAGTGCTTTTATTCTTTTTTGCACCGTATAAATTTCGGTGATAGTAAAAGGACTATCGTGTGATTTAGTGTTGAGATGCTGAACGAGATTGTTCAGATCCTGAGATGCTTTGGCAAGGTCTTTCCAGACAGTTAGATTTATTTCAGGAATTTTGGGAGGGAGATGATTCAATGCTGACATACGTATCCAAACAGCACGGTTGAGATCTTCTCGTGAACCATCAACGTAATATAACTCGGCATCATTTAATCTGATGCTAATACAATGAGAACGTGTCTGCTGGGAGGGTGTTTTAGCAGAAGTAATATTTTCATAGCTACAATTTCTGAATGGCTTGAACTTATTAAAAGTATGATTGCTATCATTCATATGAACTCCTTTCATATAGTAAAGTAAAATAAGCATGTCCATTATGCTTATTTTATTTATATGATAGATGCTGAAAATGTCAATGCATGTGGTTGGTTTTGCTTTTAATTTTTTCAACCAAAGGGCGAAAAACAAGGAGCAACTCAAAGTATCACCGAAGGAGATGCTGAGAGTTAGCCCTTGCTTAAAAAATTAAGAAGATGCTTTTTCTTCCGATTCCCCGACAACATTTAAATGGTTGGGTTTCATTTCTGGTGAAGATACATTTTCGGTGTTATTGTTATTTTCATTGTTTTCTATTATATCATCCTCATAAGAATTATCTTCGTTGTGAGACATGTCATATAATTTTATAACTTCACCATTTTTTTTGCGGGTGGTTAATGAATTGTCCGAGATCCATCTGTCTAAAAGCTCAATGTAATTGGAAAAAATACCCGCATTAGACCCAGCTTCTTTTTGGAAAATCTCGATAATATAAAATGCTCTATGCTCAAAATTTTGCATTGGGTCAAAAAAACATTCCATTATTAACTTTTCATCAAAATCCCCTCTTAAAACACCTGCTGATATGAATTCGTAATAATTAAGGATATATGATGCATCACGACAAGCTGAAATTAATTCCTTTTTGACTTTCCTGTCTTCTCCAGCAAAACCACATCTGTACTGTTTTGCAATATTCAGTGGGATTGTTTTAGTTAATCCGAAGTGGCGGTAGACATTATCTAACTTGTTGAAATAATGAACGCTATGTCTTTGGTTCATTATTGTATTGATTGTATGGGACTTACGTGCAGAAGCTGCATTTATTGTCGCCTGAATCCACCATCCTGTTCCTAGCACTATTGAGCTTATAAGAACAGTTAATGATGTTTGATAACTTGTACCATTTTCTGAAGATAAAACAGAAAAAACGATAATCAATAATATAAAAAATATCGTTGAAATAACCCTCAATGTTTTCTTTATTTCTGGGTATTTAGAAACTAAAACCATTCTAATAATGTCTGTAATAAGAAATGCTAATGTAAAAAAAATCCCAAAAAGAACAATGTTATTAGTATTTATAACAGTAATGATGTTATTTTTAAAGGTTTCCCAATTCATTACAGTGTATACGATTAGTAAAATTAAAAAAACGCCTAAAGCTAAACCGAATGTTAGAATTGGGAATGCTTTCCCATCTAATTTCTCTTTTTTTTCTGCCATGATAGCCACCTAAAAAAAACAGAGCCTCGCAGCTCTGTTTTTGTTAAATTAATTAAATTTATTCGATGCAGCCTGACTCAATACAACCTGATTCGATGCAGCCTGATTGGTAAGTTTTTCTCATATGCTCCTCCTTTTGGTAATGACTACTAATTTATACTTCTTTTTGTTGTCTTTGTCAAGTTTGTTTTTTTTATTGTTTATCAGTAAGTTACGTCATCAGTTGAGAGGGTATTAACCAAGAATGAAACTATACTAGTTGATATCATATTTCTTGCCAGTATGTGATTGCATGTTGAAAGGTTTTTGCGTCAAGCCTGCACGCATAAATCTAAACCTGAGATATGAAGAAATATTATCTTCATGTGATGAGAGTATCAACTGCCTATTATTTAACTCACAGCGTAGCAAGTCGCTTAAAGAAGCTATATTGATCTCGTCAAGAGATTGAGCAGGATCATCTATCAGAACCAGAGGGGACTTTGCATACACTTTATTGAGTGATAGGAAAAAGGCCAAGCTTAATGCCGATAGCTGTCCAGAACTCATTGACATGGTTGCGTCATGTTCTGATTTTTCTGCTGTGCAGAACCTCAGTCTATCCCCATTCCCTTCATCTATAAATAGTCCTAAGCCACGTTGGTAGTTTTGGATAAGTCTACCGCTATAAATATGGAACGTTAACTCTATATCAGCGATGGTTTTTTTAGAATAATCTTTGTTTAGTATAGTGAGTTGTTCCTTTAATGTGGTAATTTTCTGTTTAGCATTTGTTAAGGCTTTATCCATATCTAACAAATCGTTAAGCTCTTTTTTTAAAGCTTTAAGTCTAAGATTATTCGCTTCATTCTTTTTGTATAAGAAATATTTATCTTTTCGATTGATCTGTTCTAAGTCTATGTTGAAAACATCATCTGGTGTAGCGAATGATTCATTCAAGACTGATTCCCATCCTTCAGGAAGTGAAATCAGCTCATTTTTCTTTTGTTGACGTATCAACGATACTAATGATTGTTTCCTTGATTCTATTTCTTCTGGTAAATCTGTAAAGGTCTGCGGGTAAGATATTCCGATTTGTGAAAGTCTTTCATTTATTTTTTTTATTTTTTCGAATATGCTTTCTGACTTTTGTAAACTATCAAATAATTTTTTGTCAAATTTAAGCTGTGTTTGTGCTTCTACCAAACGCTGAATCTCAGCATCCTTAGATTGTTTTATTTCATCGAGTTCGGCTTGTAGCTGTTTCCCTACATTATCTAATAAACTTTCTAAAGATTTACTTTTAATATCGATTGCGTCTAATAGCAGATCTTTTGTGATCCAGTCATGCCCACAAAGTAGACAATGTTTTTCTGATAGAGAAGTTTTCTTTTGATGTTCTTCTATTAATTTCTTTCTTGCTTGGCTAATCTCTACAAGAATAGCATTTTTCTCACCTATTTCTTTTTTGTAATTATCTCTAAGTTGTAAGTGTCTTTTAAAATCGATAATATTTATATTTGTATTATCTTTGATTTTATCAGTATCATCCTGACTTATCGAATCTTCCTTCTTACGCAAAATGCTTAAAGATAAATTCATCCCATTGTTAATCTTATTCTTTTGAGCCAGTTCCGGGTAGGCTTCAATATGATGTCCTACTTTTATTACCTCGGTTAATAGCTTTTCATTTTTGCTTATGAAATTTTCTATTCTGGCATTATCAATAATTACGCGAAGCTGTTCTTTGTTAGTAATTAGTTTTTTAAGTAATGAAATTTTATTCTCATTTTTTTCTGTTGTTTCAATATCAGAAAAAATTGAAGGGTTCTCAACATCCCATGACGGCGTAGTCAGATGAGTTGATATTTTTTCATACTGCACAGGATTATTATCATTTGTTCCTGGTACATCTATCGCTTGAATTTGAGATGTAATTGAATCCCTCTTTTGAATGAAATTCAGACCGGTTGATTTCCTCGTCAATGTACTTTGAACTCGTCCACATAAATTTATGATTTCAGTTAGTTCACTAACGTTCATCAAACCACTGATAGCATTTTTTCGCTGCCTAATACTGTTAGCAAAAATAAATGAACTCTGTCCTTGTTCAAGATAGTTAAGAAAGTTGTAGTTATCAGTGAATTTTTCGCCTAATATTTCATCAAGTTCATTTTGTGTAATTAAGGTGCTGTTTTCGTAAGAGTCTAACAAACCTAATTTATAGAGTTTAAATATGCTAAAATTATCAGCTTTATTATTCTGTATTATTTTTAAATCTTTTGCATGTGCTCTGCGTGAAAAGTAAAGTTTCTCATTATTATCATTCGACATCTCGACACTGATTTCGATATCATCCTCTCCATTTGTTTTGTTCCAGAAAAGATTATCACTATAATTTTTAATGCCTCCTGGCATTATTGTTTCACATAGTTGTACAATTCTTTTTATTTTTCCTGTAAACAATAATTCTAAAGCATCATATACGCTTGTTTTGCCATATCCATTAGGACCTTCAAGTGTCAACAAAGAAGAACTCTCAAAATCGAATTCGACTTTATCAAACGCTTTGAAGTTATTTATTCTCAGCTTTGATAGCTTCCAGTTCTTCATTTATTAATTCCTCAATTAGCATTTCTAAATTTACATCACTTTGTTTATTTGCTGTGCTGATCTTAGTATATATCTCAGATAAATTTAATGAATCTACCAGCGTGTTGATTTGGAGATCAATTGGAACAATATCCTTTTCTATATCAGGCATTTCTAAAAAAGGTAGTTTAATGAAAATTCTAGCTGCCATGTTATACAGGCTGGGTCGGGATGGATCTGCTTTATATGTGGAGAATTCTTCATGATCTGAGAGAACTGCTCTAAGATTATTAAAGTTCTTCCCGGAAATTAATTGATTCTCTTCATTTGAATAATACAATACATACTTTTTGAAATGATAAGCATTTTCTTCTATATCAAATATACTTTTTTCATATTGCTTGTAATTTGAAAGCTTGTCGAGTTGAAAAACTATTATAAGATCAGTGTTTTTTGCAAAAGCTGGAGCTTCTAAAAGTTCAGTTGGGGTGTTGTTAATAATTAACTCATTAATGAAACTCGCATCTTCAAGTTTATCAGTTCTGTAGGTTATTATATATCGACGTAATGCATCTTTCTCCTTTTTAAAAAAAGAAATATTTCCTAGCGTACTTTCAACTTCTATAAATTGGTGATCTTCAATAGCTTGTTTTATAAAATTATTTAGCATTTAGTTCCGCCTCTGCTTTATCAGTAGAGATAACCCTTAAATCAAATTCCCTAACAATATGGTTATTGTTCTCTTTAGAGTCGTTAATTTTTGTGATTTTTTCTGAGGTTGCTGAAATTATCGTATCATCTGATACTTTATAGGCTATTATATTATTATATTCATAAAGCAACGATGCAAGTGTAGCATTATCCCTTATGTGATTTTTCAACTCTTCTTGGAATGAAGTGTTTCGTCTTCTTCCATCTCTAATTGTCAAAGCTGTTGGGAGATATTTATCTATTTTTTTAGAATAATGAGGCAAGCCCATTAGTTTTGGTATGTGGGATATTGCCGATACTACATCAAGATAATCCCGGACATCATCTTCATTTATAACATTGTTTTGTCTGTGAGGCTGTAAAGAGGTATGCAATTGTATGGCAGAATTATAATTTAAGCTATAAATAAATCTGAAAACGTTTGATATCGATTCAATTTGCTTCACGCTAAAAGCGTCCAAGTCATTATAGAACTCAGTTTCAATAATATTTGTTATTTTTTCTTTGGTTAATAATGCTTGATATATTTCGTCTGTCCGATTAAGTGGGGGGGATATTAGTAATTCCCAAAAAATGCTACTTGCGATTCTATTATGATATGCTGCGTAGTCTTGTTTTTGTCCATTGTGAACTAAATTATGAATTACAATTACTTTATTAGTTATTAATTCTGAGAGTAAAGTGGATTTTTCAATAATTAAATTTTTTGTTTTAATCAACTTATTGGTATCTAAAAACAATTCAATTTGCTCATCAATCAATTCATTTATTTTTGATAGTAAACAGTATTTAATATCGCCATAACTGTAAAACTTCACTATTTTCCCATCATTACTTGTATAATTTTCAAAATTATCAAGTTCTTTAGCTACATGAAAATATCTGATTGTATTTTCATCACAGTCAGTAGCTATACATGCTGCTTTATAAATAGCTTTGACATATTCAGAACGATATTGCGATAGCTTTGCTTTCACTTGATGAGTTGATATCACCTTGCCATCACAATAAATAGCAAAGTCATCTGTGCTATCTAATTGCAACTCAAAATTATCAATTATTCTCTGTTGAAATGATTTTGCCGTTAATAGTTTCAGGCAGTGATAAAGAGCTACTTTCCCTTGGTAAACAAACCCCCCCCAAGAACTGATCGCACTTTCTGGCAGTGTTTCCTCTATGCTAGACATTTTTTATCCTATGAAAATTTTACTGAACATAGCTATAAATCAGAATTCTTACATAGACATACTAATCATTTTTAGTGCGATTGAAATGCAAAATGTTCACTATCTTGCTCATAAATGTGAGAAAGTTCAATTATGAGAGCAGCTAAAGATTTTAATCGGTATATCCTTCTGTTGAGGTTAACTTGCCAATAACACTTATTGATGAGTTTCCAAAGGATGCTGCTTCTACATACTCACCCCACCAGAGCATCATCTCTCTACGCAGTTCAAGGTAGTGAGCACGATTGTAGGCTCTCCTGACTTCGTAAGTATCGATATGTGCTAACGCAGCTTCAATCACATCAGGAGGAAATCCTTTCTCTTTAAGCACTGTTGAGGCAATAACTCTCATCCCATGACCGACAAAAAGATCTTGAAGCCCATACTTATAATGGCATGTTAGCCTCCTAAATTTTCACCTGTCCGAGCTGCTGATGATAATCGGAAAATATCATTATTTACATAGGGATAAGAAACATCATTTTTCAGAATCGCCATTCAGATGCTAACATCCTGTAACATATTAATTAAATGGTGTATCCTCATTTCTATAGGAAAAATCCGCTTTAAAGCGGTTGCTGATTGTGATTATTAGTTTTGTGAGGCAATGGCAATGTGCGAAAGGACGTTAAAAAAAGATGTTTATTCTGAATGGGTTATACGCAATAGCCTGTACTGGATGACTTCTCTTACTCAGTGGAAACTTTGTGAAGATATATCCTCCTGGACAATCTCTTTTGAAAACGATGGTCCCGAATGCCTCTATGAATTCGAGAGGCTGCTGAATGATTATGCTTTGCGAGAAAAACTACAGCATAAAACGGGGGCGTTGAGAGATTCTATTGTCCATAAAGTGCTTCGCAGTGTCGATGAAAGGCTTTCGTAATGGAATTGATGCCATTCAATTTTGACATATTGCCTAATGGACGGGTTTTTATAAGCAACCTCGCTGGCTTTCATCACTTCATTAATGAGCAAGAGCTGCTTGATCTTTCTGATGAGCAAATCAGTGCGGAGCAATCAAACGCACTAGAAAGCAAGCTGTTCATAACCAACGAAAGCTCATCAGCTATTGCTCCCTATGCTTTAAGTTCTGCTTTTGCAAAACGATTGATGAATGAACTGGCGATCAGGCCAATTTTCATGATTGTGCCCACATTGCGCTGCGACCATACCTGCAAGTATTGTCAGGTCAGTAGAGCTTCAGTGAACGCCTCTGGTTATGATCTAGATCCCGATCTCATCCCTGATATCATTTCGACTATCAAAAAACTATCGACACCACCTTACAAGATAGAGATACAGGGTGGAGAGCCACTCTTGCGGTTCGATTTAATTCAGTCTATCTATGAGCATTGTACTGAAACGTTGGGAAGCACCGATTTTGAGATGGTGATAGCATCAAGCCTGTCTGTCTTGAATGAGGATATGCTTGAATGGTCGAGAGACAGGAACATAACGTTCTCTGTTTCGCTTGATGGTGAGGAAGTTGTTCACAACAGTAATCGAATTCTTGGTCATGGGCTTGCGTACAGTAGAACAGTGTCAGGGGTAGAGGCTATCAAACAGTCTTTAGGCGCTGGTCGCGTTGCAACGGTTACTACAGTTACTAAAGATCTCATTAGGCATCCTGAATCGATTGTCCAGGCTCACTTGTCTCTTGGCCTCAAGGACATGTTTATCCGACCTGTAAGTCCCTATGGGTTTGCACAAAAAGCATCGTTCACATTTTCTATGGAGGAATACTTCAGTTTCTATGCCTCGTTGATAGATGAAATCCTTAAGATGAATAATGAAGGGATAAGGGTTGTGGAACATTCGGCCTCCATTCATCTTAAAAGGATCTTCAATCCCGGCTTTAGTGGTTATGCGGATTTAAAGTCGCCAAGCGGGGTCGTGCTTAACAGTATTCTTTTCAATTATGACGGTCGAGTATATGGTAGCGATGAGAGCCGTATGTTGCAGAAGGTGAATCCTGAAACGGAGTTCAGTGCGGGTGAGGTTAAGACGCTATCATTTTCCAAGAGTCCTTACTATAACGCAGTATTGAGTTCATCGTTCAATTTTGCTCTGCCAGGTTGTGATACGTGTGCATATCAACCATTTTGCGGTGCAGATCCATGCCAGAACATAAGTGTACAGGGTGAGCCTGTCGG
>Ga0308157_10003868_pt1 | contig 20888 bp, 15 predicted proteins | sample PhyBR1_FD_201035 | JGI IMG/M metagenome (GOLD analysis project Ga0308157, IMG submission 201035) | Phyllosphere microbial communities from UC Gill Tract Community Farm, Albany, California, United States - DLSLB.R1 | ecosystem: Host-associated > Plants > Phyllosphere > Unclassified | place: USA...
GAGCTCTGCTGTAGGCGGCGCATACAGCAGAGCTCGTGTCCGAATGTCAGACTTGACCCCAAGTTGTGCAACGATAACAAAAAGACCACATGCGGTGGCCTTTTTGTGTGTTTTTCCCGCGGTTAAGCGCTTACCAGATGATCACGCGCTGTTCCGGCGCAACATACATCTGGTCGCCCGGCTTGACGCCGAACGCTTCGTAGAAGCCCGGCTGGTTGACCATGGTGCCGTTGGCGCGGAACTGGCCCGGCGAGTGCGGGTCGGTCTTGATCAGCATGATCTGCTGCTCGTCGCGCGTCTTGCTGCGCCATACCTGCGCAAAGCCCATGTAGAAGCGCTGGTCGCCGGTCAGGCCGTCGATCACCGGCGCTTCCTTGCCGCCCAGCGACAGCTTGTAGGCCTTGTACGCGATCGCCACGCCGCTGTTGTCGGCGATGTTCTCGCCCAGGGTCAGCGAGCCGTTGACGTGGTAGCCCTTGATCGGGCTGTAGCCGTCGTACTGCTTGACCAGGGCGTCGGTCTTGGCCTTGAAGTTGGCCCGGTCTTCCTTGGTCCACCAGTCGCGCAGGTTGCCGTCGCCGTCCGACTGGCTGCCCTTGTCGTCGAAGCCGTGGCTGATTTCATGCCCGATCACCGCGCCGATGGCGCCGTAGTTGACGGCGTCGTCGGCCTTGGCGTCGAAGAACGGCGGCTGCAGGATGGCGGCCGGGAACACGATCTCGTTCATCGTCGAGTTGTAATACGCGTTGATGGTTTGCGGCGTCATGCCCCATTCTTCGCGGTCGATCGGCTTGCCCAGCTTGTTGATCATGCGCTGGTGGCTGAACACCGAGGCGCGCATGGCGTTGCCCACCAGGTCGCCCTTGACGATGGCCAGCGACGAGTAGTCGCGCCATTTGTTCGGGTAGCCGATCTTGGGCGTGAACTTGGCCAGCTTGGCTTGCGCCTGCTGCTTGGTTTCCGGGCTCATCCAGTCCAGCGTGTCGATGCTGCTCTTGTATGCGGCCAGCAGGTTCTTGACCAGCTCCTCCATGCGCGCCTTGCGCTCGGGCGGGAAGTACTGGCCCACGTACAGCTTGCCCAGCACTTCGCCCAGGCTGTTCTCCACCAAGCCCACCGCCAATTTCCAGCGCGGCGGCTTGACGGCCACGCCGGTCAGCACGGTGCTGTAGAAATCGAAGTTGGCGTCGGCGAAGTCCTTCGACAAGTAGGGCGAGGCGCGGCGCAGCAGCTGCCATTCGAAGTAGGATTTCCAGGTCGCCAGGTCGGTCTTGTCCAGCGCGGCGTTGAAACCGCCCAGGTAGCCCGGCTGGTTGACGATGACGTAGTCGACCTTGTTGGCCACGCCGGCCGCCGCCAGCGCGTGCTGCCAGTCGTAGCCCGGCGCCAGCTCGGCCAGCTTGGCGATCGACATCTTGTTGTAGCGCTTGACCGGGTCGCGGTTCTCGACCTTGCTCCATTGCGCCTCGGCCAGCGCGGTCTCCAGCGCGACCACGGCCTTGGCGCTGGCGGCGGCGTGCTTGTCGCCGCCCAGCGCCAGGATCTTGGCCACATGCGCTTCGTACTTGACCAGCGTGTCGGCCAGCTTGGCGTCGTCCTTCTTCAGGTAGTAGTCGCGGTCCGGCAGGCCGAGGCCGCTTTGCGAGATGCCGACCGCATACTTGGTCGACTCGCGCGCGTCCTGGCTGACGTACAGGCCGTACGGCGTGGCGACGCCGATCTCGCCCAGATGGGCGATCAGCATCGGGAAGGCTTTCTTGTCCTTGATGGCGCGGATGCGGTTGAGCTCGCCCGCCAGCGGCTTCACGCCCAGCGACTCCAGCTTCTTCTCGTCCATGAAGCTGGCGTACATGTCGCCGATCTTCTGGGCGTCGCTGCCGGCCTTGCGCGTCTTGTCGGCCTCGGCCGCTTCGATGATGGCGCGCAGCCGCGGCAGCACGTCGTCGCGCAGCTTGGCGAAGGTGCCCCAGCTGGACTTGTCTTCCGGGATCTGCGCGGTCTTCAGCCAGCCGCCGTTCAGGTAGCGGTAGAAGTCGTCTTGCGGACGCACGCTGGCGTCGATGTATTGGGTGTCGATGCCGGACACCGGGGCGGTGTCGGCGGCGCCGGCGAAGGCGGTCATCAGGCTCAGGGTCAGCGCGCTCAGCAAGTATCGTTTCACTACATTTCCTTCTTGGTCAGAATTTCATTTCGTATTTGACGCTCCAGACGACGTACGTCTGGTTGGTCGTGTTGGCCAATTGTGCCAGGCCGTTGGCGGTCACGATATTACTACCGAGGGCGTCTTCCGCCATCAGATTATTGGCTGAAATGCGGATTTGATGGTGTGAACTGTATTTCCAGAGCGCGTAGGCGTCGAACGAGCGCTTGCGGCTGGTGGTCACGACCTGCTCGGCGCTGCTCTGGATGATGGTCTCCGGCGTCCAGTTCAGGCTGGCGCCCAGAGTCAGCGGCACCGGCTTCAGGCGCCAGTCCAGGCCGACGTTGGCGGTCTGCCTGGGTTGCGCGTCGAGCCGGTTGTTGGGGCCGGGGATGCCGTCCACGCTGGACCAGAAGCGGCTGTAGTTGGAACGGAAATCGATCGCCGGGCCGCCCGCGATCAGTTCCTGCAGCTGCAGCTTGGCCTCCAGCTCGATGCCCTTGGTGCGCGCGTGGCCGATGTTGGCCGGCGTCGACACCCAGCGCGGGCCGGTCGGCGTGTCCTGCAGGGTCAGCTCGCGGCGGATCAGGTCCTTGATATCGCGCACGAAGCCGCCCGCCGTGACGATGCCGCCGCGGCCCAGGTAGTGCTCGTACGCGAAGTCGAGGCCGGTCGCCAGTTCGGGCTTCAGGTCGGGGTTGCCGGTGCGGTCGGGCCGGGTGGCGCTGTTCAGCCGCGACAGCGACGGCAAGGCGATCAGGTCCTGGATGTTGGCGGCCTTGTAGCTCTTGGTGAGGCTGGCGCGGATCTGGTCCTTGTCGTGGCCGGGAATGCGGTAGACGCCGTGCAGCAACGGGCTCAGCACGCTGCTGGTGTTGCTGATGTCCTGGCCGGCGCGACTGCTGGTGGTGCGGATGCCTTCCCAGCGCAGGCCGGCGTAGCCCGACCATTGCTGGCTGATGTCCCACTCGTCCTGCGCGAACACGGCCAGGCGGCGGGTGTCGGCGCTCAGGTTGTCGCCGCCGTCGCCGTACGGCGAGACGCCGTTCTTGTCGAGCGAGGTCTTGGTCTCGACGCGGTGGCCCAGCTCGATATCCCAGCCGGCCGCCAGCGCGTGTTGCTTGCCGATCGGCGTGGTGTACTTGCCGCCGGTGCTGGCGCTGCGGTCGCGCACGGTGGCGTCGTCGCTGTAGCGCTGCAACAGGTTGCCGGCGTTGTCGTACTGATAGCGCAGCGAATCGCTGTCGCTGTGGCCGGCGCCGAAGCCGAACTTGACGTCCAGCTTGGACGCGCCCGCCAGCTTGTGCACCCAGTTGCCGAAGCCGCGCAGGAAGGTCGCTTCCGCGTGGCTGCCGGTCAGCGCCAGGTTGTATTCGGGCGGCTGCCGCAGGGCCGGCGGCACCAGCCCGAAGTTCTGCGCCAGGTCGCTGCGCGCGTTGCTGTCGCTGCGGTTGACCATCAGGAAGGGCTGGAAGTTCAGCGTGTCGCCGTTGTCGAACTTGTACGACAGGCGCGGCGTCAGGTGCAGGCCGCGCGTGCTGCGCCTGGTCTGGTCGAGCACGTTCTGGTCCTTGAGCACCACGCCGTCGTCGCGGGTGTCGCGGTTATAGGTTTCGGCCTGGTCGTGCTGGCGATTTTCAAAGACCGAGCCGGTCAGCAGCCAGGTCAGGCTGCCGGTCTTGCCCGGCACCGTCAACGAGACGTTGGGCGCGTGGCGGCCCTGCTCGATGTTATCGGTGAGCTTGAGCTGCTTGTCCTTCTGCTGGTAGCCGTCGCGCAGGATGATGTTGATGGTGCCGGCGATGGCGCGCGTGCTGTGCTCGGCGACCGGGCCGCGCATCACCTCGACGCGCTCGACCTGGTCGGGCGACAGCGATTCCATCGAGAAACCGGCCGGCGGCCGTTCGCCGTTCAGCAGCACCTGCGTGTAGCCGCTGCCCATGCCGCGCATGCGGACGTCGCCGCCGCGGCCGGGGCGGCCGCCGATGGTCACGCCGGGCAGGCGCTTGAGGACGTCGCCGAGGTTGCTGTCGCCGTTACGGTCGAGCTCCTCGCGGCCGTAGACCTGCTTGCCGGCCACCGAGTTGCGGCGCTCGTCCATGTCGCTGGCGCGGCCGCCGCTGATGGTGACCTGCGGCACGGGCTTGCCGTCCGGCCCCAATGCCGGCTTGGCGGGCGCGGCGTCGGTTTGTGCGTGGACTTCGGAGGCGCCCAACAGGGCCAGACAGGCGAGGGAGATCAGTTTGCTCATAGGCTGCACATTCTACCGGCAGCCTCGCTTGCCAAAAGGGCCGGCGCCCGATTTTTACTTTACGATACACACCGCCGCTCAACCGCCGCCGCCCGGCAGGCTGATGCTGGCGCCGCCGGGGCCGCCAATGCTGCCGCCCATGCCACCCGCGCCACCCATGCCCTTGCGGCCGCCGCGATGCTGCTCGCCGCCCTCCTGCTTGTGCGGCATGGCGCCGTTGTGGGCGCCCGAGTCCGGCACCCGCTGCAGCTGCTCGGCCACCAGCTGCACCACGGCCTGGCGCTGCGTTTCATTCAAGGCATCGTTGACGGTCAGCCACCATTCGCGCAGCAGCTTTTCTTCCAGCGCGCTGGCGGTGGTTTCCTCGTCCACCGTCTTGGCCAGGTCGCGCAGCTCGACGTTGGCGCCCTGCGCTCCCGCCAGCGTGGCCGCCTGCAGGCGCTCGCGGCGGGCCTGGCGCTCGCGCAACAGGTTACGGGTCTTGGTTTCGGTCTGCTGCCACAGGATCTGCTGGTTGGCGTTGAGGTTGAGCGATTTCTTCAGCTCGGCCGCCATCGGCAGCATGTCCTCGGCGCGGATGTCCATGACAGGGACCGCGTGGGCCGGCAGCAGGGCTGCGCCCAGCGCCAGCGCGACGGCCAGCCGCTGCAACGTGGAAGAGAAGTTAAGACGCATGTCGGCTCCATGGATAAAAAAAAGCCTGCGCTTGGGGCGCAGGCGAAAACCACTTCAGGGTAGAGAGAATTACGAGTTCAGTTTAGGTCGCGCCTCCCGCCGTTACAGGACTTCTTACAATTGCTTACGGTCGTGAGCGTGATGGATACACTGCGTACAAAACAGCAAAATTGACGTACCGCCAAGCGGGCGTTGGTGTGCTTCAAATGTCAACGCTCAGCGTTGTAAATTCTCGTAAAGGTATAAATCATTTCGCGATGGCTACCATGTTTGCCGAGAATCAGGTTTATACTCGACTCAAGCGCGTTGAGGCGGGATGGCCCGCCGGTGACGGCTGCCGGCAACAGTTCGATAGGTGAAACATGGGCAAGAAATTAAAGAGTTCTGGATTGGTCGGGCTGGGCGTGGTGGCCGGTATCGCGATCTCGCTGCAGTTTTCCGCCATGGCGCAAAAGCCGGTGGACCCGCCACTGCCGCTGGAGGAGCTGCGCCAGCTGGCCGACGTGTTCGGCCTGATCAAATCCGATTATGTCGAAAAAGTCGAGGACAAGAAGCTGCTGACCGAAGCCATCTCCGGCATGGTCGCCTCGCTGGACCCGCACTCCGCCTACCTGGACAAGAAAGCCTACGCCGAGCTGCGTGAAGGTTCGCAGGGCAAGTTCGTCGGCCTCGGCATCGAGATCGGCCAGAGCGAGGACGGCTATATCAAGATCGTCGCGCCGATCGAGGACTCGCCGGCCTGGCGCGCCGGCATCAAGGCGGGCGACCTGATCTCGCGCCTGGACAGCACGCCGGTCAAGGGCCTGAGCCTGGACGAGTCGATCAAGAAGATGCGCGGCGAGCCGCACACCAAGGTCAGCATGACGGTGCTGCGCAAGGGCGAGGCCGAGCCGCTGGTGTTCAACATCACGCGCGAGGAAATCCACCAGAAGAGCGTCAAGGGCAAAATGGTCGAGCCCGGCTATGCATGGCTGCGCATCTCGCAGTTCCAGGAGCCGACCGTGGATGACCTGGCCGCCAAGATTGTCGAACTGTACAAACAGGACCCGAACATCAAGGGCCTGGTGCTGGACCTGCGCAACGATCCGGGCGGCGTGCTGCAAGGCGCGATCGGCGTGGCGGCGGCCTTCCTGCCGAAGGACGCGGCCATCGTCTCGACCAACGGCCAGCTGCCGGACTCCAAGCAGATCTTCTACGGCCGTCCCGAATACTACGCGCTGCGCAACGACGGCGACGCGCTGTCCAAGCTGCCGGCCGCGGTCAAGCAGGTGCCGATGGTGGTGCTGGTCAATACCGGTTCGGCCTCGGCGTCGGAAATCGTCGCCGGCGCGCTGCAGGATTACAAGCGGGCCGACATCGTCGGCACCCAGACCTTCGGCAAGGGTTCGGTGCAAACCATTCGCCAGCTGACCGCCGACACCGCCGTCAAGCTGACCACGGCGCGCTACTACACGCCAAACGGCCGCTCGATCCAGGCCAAGGGCATCGTGCCCGACCTGGCGGTGGATGAGAACGCCGACGGCGACGGCCTGAACGCGCTGCGCACCCGCGAGGCCGACCTCGACAAGCACCTGAGCAACGACCGCGACCAGGAAATCGCCAAGAGCAAGCGCGACGAGCTGGAAGAACAGTTGCGCATCGTGGCGCTGGAGAAGAAACGCAAGCCGCTGGAATACGGCAGCGCCGACGATTTCCAGCTGGCGCAGGCGCTCAACCACCTGAAAGGGTTGCCGGTGCAGTTGGCCAAGCCCGAGACCACCGTGGTGAAGGCGGAGGTCGAGGTCAAGAAGGATTTGGCCATCAAGAAGGAACTGGCCAAGAAATAAGCGGTTTTGATCCCCGAATCCAGCGGCGCCTCAAGGGCGCCGCTTTTATTTAGTGCACATAAAACATCGGCCTTCAGGCCGGTGATGCAAGCGCGGACGGCACAACCGTCCGGTTTGGCGCATCTAGTGTGGCGTCTGCTATTGCTCAATGTACTTCCGGATAATAGCAATGGGGGCGCCGCCACAGCTTCCGGAGACTTCGCGACGGTATTTTGTGACGAAGACCAAATGCACGTGTATCAAAAAAACACAGTGTCCTCCGTGTCGTATATCAAAGTCTTGGCTCATAGACCAAAATATAATCTGAGGATGCTACGTCTACAGGCTTTCAAATTCGAACTCATGCCGAACGGCGAACAGGCGCGCGACATGCGCCGTTTCGCCGGATCGTGCCGCTTCGTCTACAACAAGGCGCTGGCGATGCAGAAGGATAACCACGCCCAAGGCAACAAGTTCATCGGTTACGTGTCGATGGCGGCAAATTTGCCGATCTGGAAGCGCGACACTGGCATGAAGTGGCTCAAAAAGGCGCCGTCCCAGGCACTACAACATACATTGAAGGACTTGGACAAGGCGTACCAGAATTTCTTCGAGAAGCGGGCGGGCTTCCCAAGCTTTAAGCGTAGAGGCAGCGGCGACAGCTTCCGCTATCCTGAACCGAAACAAATCAAGCTCGATGAGGCGAACGACCGCATTTTTCTGCCCAAGCTCGGCTGGCTGCGCTATCGCAACAGCCGCGACCTAAAAGGCGCGGTGCGCAACGTTACCATCAGCCAGTCGGGCGGCAAGTGGTTCGCGGCCATCCAGACACAACGTGAGGTCGAATCGCCGGTGCCCACTTCAGCCACGGCCATCGGCGTCGATCTTGGCATCGCCCGCTTCGTCACCATGAGTGACGGCGGTTTCATCCTTCCACTTAACAGCTTTAAGAAACATCAGCAGCGGCTGGCCCGCTACCAGCGGCGGACGAGTCGCAAGGTCAAATTCAGTAGCAACTGGAAGAAGGCCAAAGCCCGCGTCCAGAAGGTTCATTCCCGCATCGCTAACGCCCGCAAGGACTTCCTGCACAAGGTCACAACGACGATCAGCCAAAATCATGCGCTCGTCTGCATTGAGGACTTACAGGTACGGAACATGTCCAAGTCGTCCAAAGGCACGGTTGAACAACCGGGCAAGAATGTCAGTCAGAAGTCTGCTCTGAACCGCTCCATTCTCGATCAGGGTTGGGGCGAGTTCAGGCGGCAGCTCGGCTACAAGCTGTCGTGGAGTGGTGGTATATTGCTGGCCATGCCGCCGCATTACACCAGTCAGACGTGTCCGTGCTGCGGCCATATATCGAAAGACAATCGGCAAACTCAGGCGCAATTCCTATGCGTCGATTGCGGTTACGAAAATCACGCCGATGTGGTCGGCGCGATCAATGTTTTAGCGCGAGGGCATCGCGTCTTAGCCTGTGGAGAGTCGGCGCATTCAGGCCGCTCGATGAAGCAGGAACCCACCGAATCGACCGCGTAAATCATCACGTGGCGCAGTAGGAATCCCTTGCTTTCCGCGCAAGCGGCAGCCGTCAGGCTGAGGAAGGGGAGGATGTCAATTTCGCCTAACGTGCAGTCATTGTGTAGAATTTGCGTCATTACTGGCGCACGCCATTGCTTAATTTGAAAGTTTAACCATGAAACAAGCGGTCATCAGCGGTACCGGTCTCTTTACGCCAGCTCAGTCGATCTCCAACGAAGAGCTGGTGGAATGCTTCAACGCCTACGCCGAGCAGTTCAACGCCGACAACGCCGCCGCCATCGCGGACGGCACCGTCACGGCGCTGGAAATGTCCAGCGTGGCCTTCATTGAAAAGGCGTCCGGCATCAAGTCGCGCTACGTGATGGAGAAGAGCGGCATCCTGGACCCTACCCGCATGGTCTCGCGCATCCCCGAGCGCGCGGACGAGGAACTGTCGCTGCAGGCGGAAATCTGCGTGGCGGCCGCGCGCCAGGCGCTGGACCGCGCCGGCCGCGTGCCGGCCGACATCGACATGGTGCTGGTGGCCTGCTCCAACATGCAGCGCGGTTATCCGGCGATGGCGGTCGAGGTGCAGGGCGCGCTGGGCATCGAGGGCTACGGCTTCGACATGAACGTGGCCTGCTCGTCGGCCACCTTCGGCATCCAGCAGGCGGTGGCGGCGGTGCAGAGCGGCCAGGCGCGCGCGGTGCTGGTGCTCAACCCTGAAATCACCAGCGGCCACCTGAACTGGCGCGACCGCGACAGCCACTTCATCTTCGGCGACGCCTGCACGGCGATGGTGATCGAAGCGGCCGACACGGCCAAGGGCGCGCACCGCTGGGAGATCGTCGAGACCAAGCTCAAGACCAGCTTCTCCAACAACATCCGCAACAACTTCGGCTTCCTGAACCGCTTCGACGAATCGGGCATCGGCCAGCCGGACAAGCTGTTCCGCCAGCAGGGCCGCAAGGTGTTCAAGGACGTGTGCCCGATGGCCGCCGACATGATCAAGACCACCATCGCCAGCGCCGGCCTGGAAGTGCCGCAGGTGAGCCGCTACTGGCTGCACCAGGCCAACCTGAACATGAACCTGCTGATCAGCCGCATGGTGCTGGGCCGCGACGCCGAGCCGGGCGAAGCGCCGGTGATCCTGGACACCTACGCCAACACCTCGTCGGCCGGTTCGGTGATCGCCTTCCACAAATACTCGGACGACATGGCGCCCGGCCAGCTGGGCGTGATCTGCTCCTTCGGCGCCGGCTACTCGATCGGCTGCGTGGTGGTGCGCCGGATCTAAGCGCAGCGAAGCTCTCGCTCGATTGTGGATCGACGGCCGCCTATGCGGCCGTTGCAGTTTTCGCCGCGAGACGAACTAAACGCTTCCGGAATGCTCTAATAGATAAACGCCAACCGCTTGCATCGCCCTATCCTCGATTCATAATTAAGATTATGCTTCGAAGACTTGGTCGTACACTGTGAGGGCCTCAATGAGCATCAATACTTCCCTGCCGGGACGTTTGCGCAATACCCCGCTTCCCAGAAGCCATGGTCTGTTGCCGCTGTTTGAGGCGGTGGTCAACTCCATTCATTCGATCGCCGAACTGAGTAAGGATCCGGCTTATGGTGAAATCACGATTGAAGTCATCAGGCTGCCCCAGACATCTCTAGATCTCGATGACGGCAAGGTTCGACGTGGCGCGCCGCCACAGGAGCACATTACCGGCTTCAACATCATCGACAACGGCGCTGGTTTCCACGACAAGAATATGGTGTCGTTTGAAACGCTCGACAGCGAGTACAAGGCCGAACAAGGCTGCCGGGGAGTCGGTCGCTTGCTGTGGCTGAAGGCTTTCGACGCAGTCAATATCTCCAGCGATTTCAGGGACGAGAAGGGCACCGCCAAACGGCGTTCGTTCTCCTTCAATGCCAAGCATGGCGTCAGCAATGTCAACGTGGAGGACATCGCCCCCGGCGCGACCATGCGAACTGTCGTGCACCTGTCTGGTTTTCAAAAAAACTACCGCGAAAAATCAGCAAAGACTGGAAAAAAAATCGCCCATGATTTGTTTGAGCATTGTCTCTGGTACTTCGTGCGAGACGGCGGTGCCCCCGCCATACGGATCAAAGACGATGATGAGCTGATTACGCTTGAAGATGTCTACAACGAGTATATGTTCTCGTCTTCAAGCAAGGAATCCATCAAGATTAAGGATCAGGATTTCGAACTAACGCACCTCAAGCTCAAAGCCGTAGCCGGAAAGCAGCACTTCATCGCTTGGTGTGCCGCAAGCCGGGTGGTTGAGGAAGAGAGTATCGCCGGAAAAATCCCTGGCCTCCATGGCCGGATCAAAGATGAATCGGGTGACTTTATCTACGCCTGCTACGTAAGATCGCCATTCCTGGATAGCCACGTCCGTCCGGAGCGAATCGGCTTCGATATCGAGGAAATCAATGACGACTTGTTCTCGGAGACCGAGCTCAATCTAAGCGACATCAAAAACTCGATCATTTCCGCATCGAACAGGCATCTGGAAGGGTATCTGCAGGAAAATCAAAAGGCTGGCAGGGAACGCGTCGAACAATTCGTGTCGCAACGCGCGCCTCGCTATCGTCCGATTCTCGCCCGCATCGCTCAAGAAAAACTGAGCGTTGATCCCGATATTTCCGACAAAGATCTCGATCTGCTACTTCACAAACAACTCTCGGAAATCGAAAGCAGTCTGCTCTCGGAAGGTCATGAAGTGATGAACTTCGGAAAAGATGAGACTCCTGCCCAATACCAGGCAAGGTTAGCCAGTTATCTATCCAAAGTCGACGACATAAAAAAATCGGATCTGGCGAACTACGTTTTCCATCGCAAGGTGATCCTGGATATTCTGGAAAAAGCGATCCAGCGCGGTTCCGATGGCAAGTACGCAAAAGAAGAACTGATTCACGAAATTATCATGCCGATGCAAAAGACGTCGAACGAAGTGCATCTGGATGGCTGCAATCTGTGGTTGATCGATGAACGACTTGCGTTTCACGATTTCCTGGCTTCGGACAAGCCACTGTCCAGCATGCCGATCACCGACTCCGGAGAAACGAAGGAACCTGATCTGTGTGCGTTGAACGTCTTCGACAAGCCAATCCTGGTTGCTGAGGGAAGCAGGGTCCCACTGGCGTCCATCGTCATCGTTGAAATCAAACGCCCAATGCGAAATGATGCGGCAGCCGGCGAGGACAAAGATCCCGTGGAACAGACGCTTGGTTATCTTGACCGTATCCGGAGTGGCGGCACAAAAACCGCTACCGGTCGTCCGATTCCCCATTCCGAAGACATACCGGGGTTTTGTTACGTCATTTGCGACCTGACGCCAAGCGTTGTTCGCCGTTGCAAAACCCTGAACCTGACGGTCACCAGCGATCATCTTGGGTATTTTGGCTATAACCAGAACTACAAAGCCTACATCGAAGTGATTTCATTCGATCGATTGCTCAACGCGGCGCAACAGCGCAATAAAGCCTTCTTCGACAAGCTCGGCTTGCCCTCCAACTAAATCGGTGCAAGGCCCTATGGTGGCCTGCGGCGTTCGCATACATCAGTGTGCTACGCTAGGAGCTCTTTCCCTCTCAGCAGGAGCCCCGCACGCATGCCCCACAATATCAGCCTGATCACCACCATCGCGGCCGCACTGGGCTTCGGCCTTTTGTTCGGCTACCTCGCAACGCGCCTCAAGCTGCCGGCGCTGGTGGGTTATCTGGCTGCGGGCATCATCATCGGCCCCGCCACGCCGGGCTTCGTGGCCGATACCGCGCTGGCCGGACAGCTGGCCGAAATCGGCGTGATGCTGATGATGTTCGGCGTCGGCCTGCATTTTTCCCTCGACGATCTCTGGGCTGTGCGGCGCGTGGCGCTGCCGGGCGCCGTGCTGCAGATCGCGGTCGCCACCGCGCTGGGCATGGCGCTGGCCCACTTCTGGGGCTGGAGCCTGGGCGGCGGGCTGGTATTCGGCCTGGCGCTGTCGGTGGCCAGCACGGTGGTGCTGCTAAGGGCGCTGGAGGAGCGCGGCATCCTCGATAGCTTCAACGGCCGCATCGCGGTCGGCTGGCTGGTGGTGGAGGACCTGGTGACGGTGCTGGTGCTGGTGCTGCTGCCGGCGTTGGCCGGCTCGCTGGGCGGCACGCACAGCGAAAGCCACGGCGTCACCGCCATGGGCGAAGCCAACTTGTGGACCACGTTGGCCATTACGCTGGGCCAGGTGGGCGCCTTCATCACGCTGATGCTGGTGGTCGGCCGCAAGCTGTTCCCGTGGATCCTGTGGCAGGTGGCGCGCACCGGTTCGCGCGAGCTGTTCACGCTGTGCGTGATCGCCGCCGCCGTCGGCATCGCCTACGCGTCGACCCACTACTTCGGCGTCTCCTTCGCGCTGGGCGCCTTCTTCGCCGGCATGGTGCTGCGCGAATCCGAACTGGCGCACCGCGCCGCCGAAGAATCGCTGCCGCTGCGCGATGCGTTCGCGGTGCTGTTCTTCGTTTCCGTCGGCATGCTGTTCGAGCCGTCGATACTGGTCGAGCAGCCGCTCAAGCTGCTGGCCGTGGTGACCATCATCGTGGCCGGCAAATCGGTGGTGGCCTTCCTGCTGGTGCTGTTGCTGCGCTATCCGGCCAAGACGGCGCTGATGGTGTCGGCCAGCCTGGCGCAGATCGGCGAGTTCTCCTTCATCCTGGCGGCGCTGGGCCTGTCCCTGGGCCTGATGCCGGCCGAGGGACAAAGCCTGATCCTGGCCGGCGCCATCATCTCCATCGCGCTCAATCCGCTGGTGTTCCGCGCCACCAAACCGCTGGAGCGCTGGCTGGGCAGGAACGTCGCGCTGGCGGCCAAGTTCGAGCGCCGCGCCGATCCGCTGGCGGAGCTGCCGGCGTCGGTGCCGCAGGAGCATCTGTCGGGACAGGTCGTGCTGGTCGGCTATGGCCGCGTGGGCCGGCGCATCGCCGCGGCGCTCGCCGAGCGAGGCATCCCCTTCGTGGTGGCTGAGCAGAATCGCGAGCTGGTGGACCAGCTGCGCAAGGACGGCGCGCACGCGGTGGCCGGCAACGCGGCGGAACCGGCGGTGCTGATCCAGGCGCACATCGCGCGCGCCGCGATGCTGGTGATCGCAACTCCGGATACCTTCCACGTGCGGACCATGATCGAAACGGCGCGTGCGCTCAACCCCAACATCAAGACCGTGGTGCGCACGCACAGCGACCAGGAGGCGGAACTGCTGCGCGGCGAACGCGCGGGAGAGATTTTCATCGGCGAACAGGAGCTGGCAAAGGGTATGACTGAGTCCATACTGACCACCATGGCCAAGGGCGGAGATCACCATGCTCACTAGGCGCGCCTTGATGCGCTGCGCTGCGGCGCTGCCGTTGTCGCTGATCGTTGTTGGCGCCGGTGCGTCGCCGGCACGCGTGCAGCTGGAGTTCCACAGCGCGTTCCTGATGAACCTACACCACTTCCTATACAACCTCGCGGTGCATCCGGAGCTGGTGGAAAAAATCGGCTGGACGGCCGCGCCAACCGGCGACGAGATGGCCGCGCTGCGCAAGGCCGTCGCCCACTACCACGACAACTACGCCAAGCGCAGCCCGCTGTTCGACGAACAGATGGCGTCCATCAAAAAGGCGTTGAGCGTGCCCGACACGCGGCGTGAGGCCAGCGGCCTGGCGCTGCCGCCGCAACTAGCGGCCACGCTGGACAGCGTCGCGCCGATGTACGCGCGCTGCATCTGGGCGCAGCAGGACGCCAGCAACCGGCAATGGACCGCCGAAGCGAAGCGGCTCGATGCGCGTTATGGTGTGGAGGTCCAGGAAGGCATTGCTCGCTACTTGCAAGCGCCCTTCCCCCTCACGCCCATCCGGATCGACGTCGTGGTGGACACCGGCACGCGCCAAGGCGGCTACACCGACACGCAGACGGTGATCCCCAGCGGACGTCCCGACTATCAAGGCCTGGCCTCGCTGGAAATGGTCTATCACGAAATTTCGCACATCACGTCGACGGAAAAATTGGAGAACGCCATCGAAGCGCGCCTCAAGGCGACGCAACGCAAGCCCGATTCGGACTTGTGGCACGGGGTGCAGTTCTACACCGTCGGCACCGTGGTGAAGGACGCGTACAAACGCGATGGCATAGCCTACGAACCCTACGCCGACAAGCGCGGCCTGTTCAAAGGCTACTGGTCGCCGCTGTTGCTGCCGATCCAAAACGAATGGCGCCCGTACATGGACGGCAAGCAGACCTTCGACCAGGCGGTGGCCCGCATGGTCGATCAACTGCCCGCCGGATAAGGCTCCTTACAGGCTGACCGCCAGCTCCGCGCCTTCCTTGATGGCGCGCTTGGCGTCCAGCTCCGCAGCCAATGCCGCGCCGCCGATCTTATGGAAGCGAGGCCACTTGGCGTTGGCCTTGACCTCCTCTTCCGACGGCATCAACTCGGTCAGGCTGTCCTGCCCCGCGCAGACCACCACATTATCCACCGACAGCAAGCGCTGTTCGCCGGCGATGGTCACGTGCAGGCCCTGGTCGTCGATGCGATCGTACTGCACGCCGGCCAGCATCACGACGCCGTTGCGCGCCAGGACCGCGCGGTGCACCCAGCCCGAGGTCTTGCCCAGGCCCGCGCCCAGCTTCGATACCTTGCGCTGCAGTAGATACAGCTGGCGCACCGGCTCCGGCGCCGAGACGGTCGTCAGGCCGCCCGGCGCATCGCCCTTCATGTCCACGCCCCACTCCTTGGCCCAGACATCCAGTGCCAGCGGCAGCGGGTGTTTGGGATCGTGCAGCAGGTACTCGCCCACGTCGAAGCCGATGCCGCCCGCGCCGATGATGGCCACGCGCTTGCCCACCGGCGCCTTGTTCTGCAGGACGTCGATATACGACAGCACCTTCGGATGGTCGATGCCTTCGATCGGCGGACGGCGCACCTTGATGCCGGTGGCGACCACCACGTCGTCGTAACCCTCCGCGATCAGCTGCTCGCGGGTGACACGCACGCCCAGCTTGACGTTCACCCCGGCCAGCTCCAGCTTGCGGCGGAAGTAGCGGATGGTCTCGGCGAATTCCTCCTTGCCCGGGATCTGCATGGCGATCTTGAACTGGCCGCCGACGCTGTCGCTGGAGTCGAACAGGGTCACGTCATGGCCGCATTCCGCAGCCACCGTGGCCGCCGACAAACCGGCCGGCCCGGCGCCGACCACCGCCACGCGGCGCTTCTTCGCCGTTGGCGCGTAGACCAGCTCCGTTTCGTGGCAGGCGCGCGGGTTCACCAGGCAGCTGGCGCGCTTGTTGGAGAAGGTATGGTCCAGGCAGGCCTGGTTGCAGCCGATGCAGGTGTTGATTTCGTCGGTGCGGCCCTGCGCCGCCTTGACGACGAAGTGCGAATCGGCCAGGAAGGGGCGCGCCATCGAGATCATGTCGGCGTCGCCGCGCTGCAGGATGCCTTCCGCCTCGGCCGGCATGTTGATGCGGTTGGACGCCACCACCGGTATCGTCACCTCGCGGCGCAGCCGGCCCGCCAGGCTGGCGAAGGCCGCGCGCGGCACCGAGGTCACGATGGTCGGCACGCGCGCCTCGTGCCAGCCGTAGCCGGAATTAAGGATGGTCACGCCGGCGTGCTGCAAGGCCTTGGCCACGGCCACCACGTCTTCCCACGTGTTGCCGCCGTCGACCAGGTCGAGCAGCGAGTGGCGGTACATGATGATGAAGTCATTGCCCACTTCCGCGCGGATGCGCTTGACGATTTCCACCGACAGCCGCATGCGGTTCTCGATGCTGCCGCCCCATTGGTCGGTGCGCAGGTTGGTGCGCGCGCACAGGAACTGGTTGAGCAGGTAGCCTTCGCTGCCCATCACCTCGATGCCGTCGTAGCCGGCGTCGCGCGCCAGCTTGGCGCAGCGGGCGTAGTCGCGGATGGTCGCTTCGATGCCGGCCTCGGTCAGCGCGCGCGGCTTGAACGGCGAGATCGGCGATTTCTTCTCCGACGCCGACACCACGAACGGCTGGTAGCCGTAGCGGCCCGCGTGCAGGATCTGCATCAGGATCTTGCCGCCCTCCTCGTGCACCGCGCTGGTGACGCGACGGTGGTTGATCACGTCGCCCTTGAAATTGAGCGTGCCGCCGAAGGGCAGCAGCCATCCGGAGCGGTTGGGCGAGATGCCGCCGGTGACGATCAACCCCACGCCGCCGCGCGCCCGCTCGCGGTAGAAGGCGGCCAGCTTGCCGTAGTTGTAGAAGCGGTCCTCAAGACCGGTGTGCATGGAGCCCATGACGACGCGGTTGCGCAGCGTCGTGAAGCCAAGATCGAGGGGGGCCAGCAGGTGTGGGTATGGTGAAGTTGTCATTATGGTTGTTAGAGTCAGACGTGGGGCATGGACATGCCCGCATTAAAACGCAAATCTCTAGACCTGGGCTTCTAAAGTCCCGGCTTCCGCTCCCGAATTTGGCGGAGGGTGCGGTAGCGCTCTTGTATTCTGCCACCCTTTCCCTTACGCTGGAACGATGATGCGATTCCTTTTGTTTTTGTTAGTGGGTGTAGCCGCTCCAGTGATGGCTCAAACACCCAGGCTTGAATTGCCCAAGCTGGAGGTGTCGGTCAACCGGGTGGAGCTCGATGCGCTGCACATGTACGAAGTGGACGCCACCGGCACGGTGGCGGCGCCACTGCCGAAGGTATGGCGCATTCTGACGGGCTATGAGCGCATGGCGGAATTCGTGCCGGACATGGAGTCGTGCCGGGTTTTGTCACGCAATGGCAATGAGGTCATCATCGAACAGTTCGGCGTGGCGCGCTTCCTGTTCATGTCCAAGTCGATCCACCTGATCGTGCGCGCGACCGAGCAGCCGATGTCGTCGATCGACATCTCGCTGATCTCCGGCGACATGAAGCACTACGAATCGCATTGGGAATTGATACCGGTGCCCGAAACCGGCGGCACCAAGGTGGTCTACAGTGGCAAGCTGATACCGAACTTCTACGTGCCCGGCATCCTTGGCGCGAAGATGATACGCGGCGATATCGAGCGCATGATGAGCGCCGTGCTGGCGCGTCTCGACCGCCGCGAAGAGCCGCCTAATCAGGCAAGGTAGGTATCGCGGTCGCGCAATTCGGCGAAGTTTTCCAGGCTGCCGATCTTCACCAGCACCGGATTGAGACTCAGCTTGGCCTGCATGGCGCGCCAGGCGAACTGCCATTCCTGTTCCTGCGCTTCGGCCGCGGTCTTGGTGAAGGCCGCGCCCAAGGCCGCACGGGTGCCGTATTCCACCGCGCCGTCTATGCCCGCCCAGCTGGGCAAGGTGCGCTGCACCGCGCGGTGCAAACGCTCGCCGAATTCCTCGGTGTTGTGGATGACCAGGCAGCTGTCCGACGAGAACAGCTCGAACAGCTTGCGGTCCCAGACTTGCGAGAAGCTCAGCGTCAGGCAGCTGTTGGCCGGGGTCAGGATGAACTGGCCCTGCGTCAGCGCCAGTTCCAGGTCTTCGCGCACGCCGTAGCGGTACAGGGTCGGAGGGCGTTGGTAGTCGTGCATATCGGTACTCTATTCTTTACAAAGTTATTTGGCCGGGCGGCGCACATGGCGGTGCGCGCGCATCGCCGCCGAGGCAATGAAGATCTCGCGCAGCAGGTAGAAGAAACTGCCGATCAACGCCAGCATCGCCACCACGAACATCCCCGCGATGTATTTGTCGAGCGAGATGTTGGTGATATCGCCCCAGAACAGCATCGCGATCACCAGGCAAATCAGCAGCCCGCAGGCGGTCGACAGCGTGATCGAGACGTTGATCAGGTGCGACCTTCGGTAGAGCACATCGAGTTCGTTCAGGTAGGCGTCGCTGTAGCCGATGTCGAGCCGGTCCTCCAGCACCCGCGAACGGTCGATGATGCGCGCCAGGCGGTTGGTCAGCACCACAAGATTGGTGCAGACGCCGGTCAGCAGGAACACCGGCGCGATCGCCAGCTGGATGATGTGGCCGATATCGCCGACTTGTATATTCATGGATGCGTAAGGACTGGAATTATCGATAGTGTATCAGCCCGCGCCGGATGTACCCGAATTCCGGCCCGGCTCAGGCGAATCCGCGCGTCTGCTTGAACTGCTCGGTGGCGCCCACCAGCGCGCGCGAGATACCCTTCTCCATCGCACCATGGCCGGCGTCAGGCACCATGGTGAGCATCGATCCGGGCCAGGCCTGGTGCAGCCGCCACGCCGACACCGGCGGGCAGATCACGTCGTAGCGGCCCTGCACGATCACCGCCGGCAGGTGGGCGATGCGGTCGACGTTGCGCAGCAGCTGGTCCTCGCTGAAGAAGCCCAGGTTGGCCATGTAGTGCGATTCCAGCCGGCCCACGCCCAGGTCCAGCGTGTCGGACGGCGGATCCTCGGCCTGCGGCATCAGGAACACGCGGCGCCCCTCGAAGCGGCTCCAGGCGCGCACCGCCGGCCAGTGGATGGCCGGGTCGTCGCTCATGATGCGGTCGACGTAGGCCTGCAGCAGGTTGCCGCGTTCGGCCGGCGGGATCGGCGCGACGAATTCGGCGTGCACCTCGGGATGGAACCACTGGGCGCCGTGCAGGAACCAGTCGATTTCCGCCTGCGTGCACAGGAAGATGCCGCGCAGGATGAAGCCCAGGCAGCGCTCGGGATGCGCCTGGCCGTAGGCCAGCGCCAGCGTCGAGCCCCAGGAGCCGCCGAACACCAGCCACTGCCCGATGTCGAACATGGCGCGCAGGCGCTCGATGTCCGCGATCAGCAGCTCGGTGGTGTTGTTGCGGCACTCGCCCAGCGGCAGCGACTTGCCGGCGCCGCGCTGGTCGAACAGGATCACGCGGTACTTCTCCGGATCGAAGAAGCGGCGGTGCTGCGGCGACAGGCCGGCGCCCGGCCCGCCATGCAGGAACACCACCGGTATGCCCTGCGGATTGCCGACCTCTTCCCAGTAAATGGTGTGCAGATCGTCGACCGCCAGCATGCCGTGGCGCGACGGCAGAACGGGCGGAAACAGGGGCGAAGTCGGGTCGAACATGGCTATCCTTTAAGCATCGATAGCAGATTGTACGAAAAAAAAGCCAGGATCGCGAACGAACCTGGCCCGGGGCTACAACTGCGTGCCGCTTAGGACATGTGCTGGCCGCCGTTGATGGCGATATTGGCGCCGGTGACGAAGGCTGCTTCGTCCGACGACAGGTAGGCCACCAGGCCCGCCACTTCTTCCGGCTTGCCCAGGCGGGCCATCGGAATCTGCGGAATGATCTTGGTGTCGAGCACTTCCTGCGGGATCTCCATCACCATCTTGGTGCCGATGTAGCCCGGCGAGATGGTGTTGACGGTCACGCCCTTGCGCGCCACTTCCAGCGCCAGCGCCTTGGTGAAGCCGTGCATGCCGGCCTTGGCGGCCGAATAGTTGGTCTGGCCGAAGGCGCCCTTCTGGCCGTTGACCGACGAAATATTGATGATGCGGCCCCAGCCGCGCTCCACCATGCCATCGCACACCGGCTTGGTCATGTTGAAAACGGAATCGAGGTTGGTAGCCATGACGGCGTCCCAATTCGGCTTGTCCATCTTCTTGAAGGTCATGTCGCGGGTAATGCCGGCGTTGTTCACCAGCACATCAATCGGGCCGATATCCTTTTCGATCGCGGCCACGCAGGCCTGCGCGGAATCGTAATCGGCCACGTCGCACGGATAAGCGCGGAAATTGAAACCCTGATCACGGGTCGTGGCGAGCCATTGCTCGACCTTGGGATTGCCAGGGGAATACGTGGTGACGACGCAATAGCCGAGCGCCGACAGTTTGAAACACACTGCTTCGCCCAGACCACCCATGCCACCGGTTACTAATGCAACTCTTGCCATTTTTCGTCCCCTCTTTGATTGACGCCAAAAATCGGTTTCAGCGCCGGGACGCAGCCCGGCGCCGCTCCAGTGAATCTCTTATGCGCGCTCGATCGCGAGCGCCACGCCCATGCCGCCGCCGATGCACAGCGAGGCCAGGCCTTTTTTCGCGTCGCGACGCACCATTTCATGGATCAGCGTGACCAGGATGCGGGCGCCGGAAGCGCCGATCGGGTGGCCGATGGCGATGGCGCCGCCATTGACGTTGATCTTGCTGGTGTCCCAGCCCATTTCCTTGTTGACCGCCACCGCTTGCGCGGCGAAGGCTTCATTGATTTCCAGCAGGTCCAGGTCGTCCGGGGTCCAGCCGGCCTTTTTCAGGCACAGCTTGGTTGCCGAGACCGGGCCCATGCCCATGAACGCCGGGTCCAGGCCGGAAGAGGCGTAAGCCTTGATCTTGGCCAGTACCGGCAGGCCCAGTTCCTTGGCCTTGGTGGCGGACATCATGATCACGGCGGCGGCGCCGTCGTTCAGGCCCGATGCATTGCCGGCGGTAACGCTGCCGTCCTTGGCGAAGGCCGGACGCAGGCCCGACAGCGCCTCGATGGTCGAACCTGGCTTGACGTATTCGTCGCTGTCGAAG
>Ga0308157_10003869_pt1 | contig 20887 bp, 13 predicted proteins | sample PhyBR1_FD_201035 | JGI IMG/M metagenome (GOLD analysis project Ga0308157, IMG submission 201035) | Phyllosphere microbial communities from UC Gill Tract Community Farm, Albany, California, United States - DLSLB.R1 | ecosystem: Host-associated > Plants > Phyllosphere > Unclassified | place: USA...
GCGCGATGTCGAGAAGCACGCGGATCGACGGACCGCCCTTCATATGGGAGAGAAGTTCGAGCGCGAAGTCTGGAGAAATCTCCGCGACGGTCTTTTCACCCTGAATGATCTGTTTGAGAAACGCGGCTTTGACTGCGGCTGCGGCCGTGGTTCCTGGCAGCGTGTTGTAGATGAAGAATTTCAGGGCATCGGCGCGGAGCGAATTTTCGGTGTCTTCGATCAGAGCGATGATTTCCGCAACGAGCCCGCCATCATCGATCGGCTTTGGATCAAGACCTTGCGGTTGTCTGCTTTTGATCTCAGCCAGGTAATCCATGTAAAGGGTCATTGTGATCTCGACGCTCTATTTGAAGGGGCGCGACAAGGCTGCGCACCGCGTGATTGTTGCAGGTTTGCGGTTTTCATAAGCCTTTGAGCCTTGGCAATCAACACTGTTGTTTCGCACAGCCACAGCGGCAATAGCGGTTGTAATGTCGCAGCAGGCAGCTTGCCGGCTTTGGCGGCGGCCAGTGCAACGGGACGCAGGGAGCATGCGGGAAGGGAAATCGATTTGAAGGGTCAAACAGGATAGGGGAACCTTGGTATCGACCTTGAAGGTGCAGGGCTGTTGTAAAATGCAGAGGGGGCTATTGATGTCACGGGTCCGCAATCGGAGGTTTTGCCCCTCACAAGGATTTCGTTTCGTCAACGCCAATGAGAGCGGGGAACGAACGCAATCAAGGATGGGATGCACCTGCTTGCGCGATCGAGGCAAAAAGTCCGGCGGCGATGCGTGCTCTACGACCAATCCCGGCCGCCGGGTCAAAGGCAATGGTTTGATAAGGCTGAGACAGCAGGCCGTATTTTAGCATGATCGCTCAACAGGTGCTGCTGATCTATCTCCCCATTGCTTGCAATTGGCCTTGCTTCCGCCAGCCTGTAATTCGGTATCAGAGCGGCAATCCACAGAGGTTTTCGAAGCAAAGCGGTGGAGTAATCATGCACATGAGGAAAGAGTTTTCTACCGAACTTACCCGTTCCGTTGGATATTGACCTCGCACAAGGTCGGTGCTCAACAGGCCAGAATCCGTATCGCGTTTGACCGGCACGGGGAACGCCACGGAATGTCGAGCACTCAAACCAACGACTTGAAGATATCCCCTAACGAACACCGACGTCGAGGCATTCCAGGAAAAAATTCTGTACCCCGGCGGCGATTACATCTTCGCGTGCTGAGTGAGTTCGACAGCACAATCAATTTGAGTATCAGCCGAGAAACGCAGAACGGGGGCCAATGTCGAAGCCTGACAACAATGTAACTCTGGACCACTTCTAAATCTTTTCTAAGGAACAAACTTCTCATGCAATCCAAATTCAAACTCGTTTTGCCTTTAGTGTTTGCTTCTGTACTTAGTGGATGCTCGGACTCCTTGCCTGATATGTCTGACAAACAGATTTTGGAACTTTTCGCTGGCAAATCGCTCTTCTCGTCTTCACACGTCTCACCAACAGTTTCAAAAGGCACAGAAGAATGTGTCCGGCTGATTTCTGGGATAGACAAGGAAATCTACAGGGATATGCCGGAAGAAGTTGCGGGGCAGATGAAGACGGGGTGCCGGAAGGATATTACCGCGCGGTTATCCGATCCTAAACTGAACCCGATGAAACTCACCCTCCAGCAGGTTTAAACCGTTGCGTTTGCCGAGCGGCTCACGAAAGTTCGAGCAGACGCTGAGGTTGCGGCAAAGGAAGCAGCGGAAGCGGAACAGAAGCGCCAGAAGGCCGAACAATTGCACAAACAGCAAGCTGCATTAGAGCAGATAAAGACGAAGCTTGCAGAGACGAAGTCTCGTCTCGAGGGCCTTTTGAACACAGCAGCTACACTGTGTGCACAATCGAAATCAGAAGAAAGCCAACTTGAAAAGACCAGCAAGCGCGCTGGTGTTACTTCCTTCTGGACGCCAATTTGCGCCAACCAATTCGCGGAGGGTGCGCGCCAGGCACTCGCGAGTGTAGAAGAAAGCATTTCCAAGATGAAGGTTGATGGAGACAGCTGGTACTTCCCGAGTGCTCCATATTACGGAAATGCTGATACGCAGATGATAGACGAGGAATTAGCAAAATTGACAGCGCATATCAAAGCTATGGAGGCTTTGTAAAATCGCTTTCTTAACTGGCGGGCATTCGAACTGCCTGCCGACGCTGCCGCTCGCGGCGCACTTTGTTGATGCATCGGCTAAACCTGCAGATACAACGCCCCTCTCTTTCGGTCGAGAGCAGCGGCGGCTGCGCGTGGGTTGAAAGAGAGGCGACACGGTTCTGCCGCAGATTCCTGTTAACGGCGCCCGCCGAAATTTGACATTGTGATCGTCGTCCGACAGGGTCAGCGCGGACGGGTTTTTCTCTGTTTTAAAGAGGCAGGTTATGCAGGTCTCCAGACCAAAATCGGCATTAACAACCTTCATTTTGATTATCATTGCAATTCTGGGCGCATTTTCTCTTGGTTTCATTGCCCTTTACCGCGACGAGCCAATCAATGCGATGTGGATCGTCATTGCAGCGGTCTGCATTTATTTCATTGCCTACAGGCTATACGGGATCTTCATTCTCAATTCAGTGCTCCGTGCCGATTCGACACGCATGACGCCAGCGTTTCGGCATAATGACGGGCTCGATTTCGTTCCAACCGACAAGCATATCCTTTACGGGCATCATTTTGCAGCCATTGCCGGCGCCGGTCCATTGGTTGGGCCTGTTCTGGCGGCGCAGATGGGCTATCTGCCGGGCATGCTGTGGATTCTTGCGGGCTGTGTTCTGGCAGGAGCCGTGCAGGATTTCATGATCCTGTTCATATCCACCCGTCGCGATGGCCGCTCTCTGGGCGAACTGGTGCGGGAGGAAATGGGCAACACGGCAGGGGTAATCGCGCTTGTTGCCTGTTTCATGATCATGATCATCATCCTGGGCGTTCTGGCGATGGTGGTGGTCAAAGCGCTGGCCGAAAGCCCGTGGGGGACCTACACGGTCGGATTCACGATCCCGTTGGCTTTGTTCATGGGGGTATATTTGCGCTATATCCGGCCGGGCCACGTCGGTGAGGTTTCGCTGATCGGGGTTGTGCTGCTGTTATTTGCGATCGTGTCGGGTGGATGGATCAAGGACAGCGCCTATGCTTCCTGGTTCACCTTCGAAGCCACCACACTCACGGGGATTATCATTGTCTATGGCTTTGTGGCGGCGGTATTGCCGGTATGGCTGTTGCTTGCGCCGCGTGATTATTTGTCGACTTTTCTGAAGATCGGCACCATCATTGCGCTGGCGATTGGCATCGTCATCCTGCGTCCTGTGCTGGAAATGCCGGCATTGACGCGCTTTACCGACGGCAGCGGACCGGTCTGGAGCGGGGATATCTTCCCGTTCCTGTTTATCACTATTGCCTGTGGTGCGGTGTCCGGTTTTCACGCGCTGATTTCGTCTGGGACCACGCCCAAGATGTTGGCGAATGAAGATCAGAGTTGCTACATCGGCTATGGCGGCATGCTGATGGAATCCTTTGTCGCGATCATGGCGCTGATCGGCGCCTGCGTCATCAATCCAGGCATTTATTTCGCCATGAACACGCCGCTGGCGGTCCTGGCGCCGGACGGCACTCAGGACGTTCTGCAATCGGCAGCGACCGTGGTCAGCAATTGGGGTTTCCACATCACCCCGGAAGCCTTGCAGGCCATCGCCCAGGATGTTGGCGAAACCTCGATTGTTGCCAAGGCGGGCGGCGCCCCGACGCTGGCTGTGGGTATTGCGCACATTCTGCACAATGCGCTTGGCAACTGGCTCGATATGTCGTTCTGGTACCATTTTGCCATCCTGTTTGAGGCGCTGTTCATCCTGACGGCCGTGGATGCCGGCACGCGATCGGCCCGTTTCATGCTGCAGGATCTGTTGGGCATGATGCATCCCAATCTGCGCAGGACCGACAGTTTGTTTGCCAATGTTCTGGCAACAGGCCTGGTGGTTCTGTGCTGGGGATATTTCGTTTATCAGGGCGCCATTGATCCGAAGGGCGGGATCTACACGCTGTGGCCGCTGTTTGGCATTGCCAATCAGATGCTGGCGGGCATGGCTTTGATGCTGTGTGCGGTGGTGCTGGTGAAGATGAAGCGGGAGCGTTATGTCTGGGTGGCTCTGTTGCCGGCCATCTGGTTGTTTGTCTGCACAATGACCGCAGGCTGGCAGAAAATCTTCAGCGACAAGATAGGGTTCTTTGCTGCTGCGCGCAATGCGAAGACCTCCCATGATGCGCTTAATAACACCATCAACGGGACGTTGACGGCATTCTTCATGGTGGTGGTGGTGGTGCTGGCCATCTTTTCCATACGGACTGCAATGGCTGCTCTGAAGAAGAAGGAACCGAGTATCCGCGAAGTGCCTTACGAACCGCTGCCTGCAAACTGGCAGGAACAATTGGTGCGTGGTCACTGAGCCAGCGCCGGTTACTCGTCGCTGTTGAGCGAAGAAGAGGAGGAATGAGATGTTTGCAACCGTGCTGCGCGCCGGAAAATGCGTGTGTCAGACCGCCAAATTGATGATCGGGGTGCCTGACTACGACAATTATGTCCGGCATTTTCGTCTCAATCATCCAGAACAGACGCCGATGAGCTATGCGGAGTTTTTCCGGGAGCGGCAAGAAGCACGCTATGGCGGAAAAGGCAGTTTCAAGTGTTGCTAGTCTGAAGAGACAGCCAGCTCCGAAACCGGGGCTGGCTTTTTACTTTATGGGTTGACGCTGCAGTCTGGGGAAGAGGATTGGACCGGCTGCGGGAAATGGCCCGGCTCCACCGGGCATGTGGGAGGGAGCATGCAGGAGACTTTCAACGCATTGGCAGAACGTGTGCAGCCGCAGGTTCTCGCGCAGGCACGACCGGTCACAACGACTGAAACCTTCTATTGTCTGTTTCTGTCGATGAGCGACGGGGCGCGGCGTGCCGTCACTTTAAACGCGCGTGCGGCAACGATCGAAGCCTGCTGGAAGGATTTGGTTGAAAAGGCGGAAGACCATCGTGCAGCGACCCCATTCCCTGTAAAATGGCTGCGGATCGACTGGGTCGATCAGACAACCGCGCTTTATTGGCGTGATTTGAAAGCGCAAATTGCGGCGAGCAAGCGCAACTACTTCCGAGACGGCATCGCCTTTGACGCAAAATTTTCCGTTGCCTTGCTCGAAATGGAGATCAATGCCAATGCGCTTGCCTGTGGCGACGCGCAGCAAAACCATGCCGTCATCAGCCTTGCAAAGATCAATCAGTATCTCAAGCGCACCGGGGAGGCGGGCCCCGTCAGTCCGACAGAGGACGATGTGGTCTATCGTTTCACGACCGGAGGGGTGTTTGTCGAGGCGGAGGTGGCGGCAATTCACCCGCTTGAACAAGCAGGTCGCAACAGCGGTCGCCGGGTGATTGAAGAGCTTGATCGCGATGAACTGGATGGATTGATCATGCGGGGCAGTCTCTATCTTGCGTCGCAGGTCGATGAAAGCGGTCGGTTCAACTATGGCTGGTATCCGTGCTTTGATCGACCGGTTCATGGCTACAACAGCCTGCGGCATGCCAGTTCCCTTTACGCGATGATCGAAGCCTATGAGGTGACCGGTGATGCGCGGCTCAAAGATGCGATTGAGCGCGGGCTCGGCTATCTGACCGAACGGCTGATCAAACGGGTTGAGCATCAGGGCGTGACGGTGGCGGTGCTGGTCGATGCCCAAAACGAGGTCAAGCTGGGTGGCAATGCGGTCTGCCTGCTGGCGCTGGTCAAATACAGCGAGGTTCATCAAACCGACCGCTATCACGGGCTGCTGGAACAACTGGCAGCCGCCATTTGTCTGATGCAGGATGCTGAAACCGGTGGCTTTTCGCATGTCCTGCACTATCCCGCGCTCACGCTGAAGGCACAGTTTCGTACCATTTATTATGATGGCGAGGCGGCATTCGGTTTGTTGCGCCTTTATGCGCTGACCGGGAACCAGCGATGGCTGGACACGGTCGAGCGGGCTTTTGAAGCCTTTATCACAAAGGAGCATTGGAAAGCGCATGATCATTGGCTTTCCTATGCGGTCAATGAGCTGACCCGCTACCGGCCCGAGCGGCGCTATTATCAGTTTGGCCTGAAGAATTTCGCCGACCATCTCGATTTTGTCACCCATCGGATCACCACTTTTCCGACCTTGCTGGAACTGATGATGGCAGCGCAGCAGATGCTCGAGCGGCTTGAAGCGGATGGCTCATTTGATGATTTGCTCAATGCGCTTGATCGGTCAAAATTCTACCAGGCGCTGGAGACGCGTGCGCATTATCTTTTGAACGGGCATTTCTGGCCGGAACTGGCGATGTTTTTTGCCAATCCGAACCGCATTGTCGGCAGTTTTTTCATTCGTCACCATGGGTTTCGTGTGCGCATCGACGATGTCGAGCACTATCTGTCGGGCCTGATCGCCTATCGGAACTATCGTCTGACACGGCATGAAAGCAGCAAGCCCGCGCCTTTTGTCGATGCAGCGCCGCTTGCGGACGATTACAAGGCCCAGGGACCGCTGGTGGCATGGGGCGGGGATGTCAATCTCGGGCGGCGGCAGCATTATCGGACTGCCGAACTGGGTGTGGAGAACGTTCTCAAGGTCCCGGCCTTGCAGCGAGCCGATCTGCGGATGGTCAATCTCGAATGCGTGGTGACAACGCTTGGCGAGCAGGGGACAGAGAAGGGCGAGGGTGGTCCCTATTATTATAGGGCGCGACCGGAAATGCTCGCAATATTAACCCGATCTGCGGTCGATATTGTTGCAACCGCCAACAATCACAGTGGCGATTATGGGCGCGCTGCGGTTCTCGACCAGGCTGCATGGCTGCAAGCGTCGGGGATCGAACCCGTTGGCACGGGCGAGAACAGCGAGGCAGCTTTCAGGCCTTTATTCAGGCAGCTGGGCGCGGTGGAACTTGCCGTGTTCAATATTGATGCAACGCAGCCGCGCTTTGCGGCTGAGCCTGACGCTGCTGGTTCAGCCTATCTGTCGCTTGATGATCCGGCATTGTGGTTTGAGGCGCTGGCGCCGCGTATTGCCGAGGCACGGCTGCAGGCGGATGTGGTGCTGGTCACAGTGCATTGGGGCGACAATCGGGTCGCGCATCCCTCTGCGCAGAAGATAGCTGTCGGGCATGCGATCATTGACGCGGGTGCGGATGCTGTTCTTGGCGCTTCTGCCCATGTTCTGCAGGGGATTGAAATTTATAAGGATCGTCCGATCCTGCATGATGCGGGTGATCTGTTGTTTGATGCGATTGGTACTGGCCCGGTCGCCACCGGGTTGTTTTCGCTCGAATTAAGCAGGGACGGAGTGAAGACTGTGGTGTTCACCCCGCTCAAGGGTGATTTTGCGAGCACCTCTCAGTTGGAGGGGGTGGCGGCGATCAACGCAAGCCGTGACTTTGCCAGCCGCTGCGAAGCACTTGGCACGCGGTTGGTGGTGACGGCATCGGGGGAGGGGGTATTGCGGCTTTCTCCCGCTGCGCGGCCGCAGTGTGTACGGGATGAGGGGACAATCAAGCCTGCATCACGACCGCAAGGAGACAGGATCGCGCTGTCGCGGGAAGCTCGCCTTGACCCGGTCTGGACCCCGGCGGTTGTTCCAGAGGATGCGCGCATTGCGCCGCAGCTTTTTGGGCCGCTCAGTTTGATGGGGGTCCGTGTCTGGCCACGGCGACTGGACAGGCGGCAGATGCTGTGGGTTGAGACATTCTGGATGGCAGACCGGCAGCTGGACGAGGATATCCGCATCGATATCAGGGCAGTGCCGGTCGGGCCCGGCAAGATGCGCCCCTGGGGCCGTGCGATGGATCACGATCCCTGTGACTGGCTGGTCCCGACCCGGGCTTTCAGGCCTGGGCAGCTTTATCGCGATTTCTACGGGCTACGCCCGCCTTATCTCAAAGACTGGGAGAATGGCGAGCTGGCGGTGGAGATCGGCATTGTCTCCAAGCGGCATGTTGCCCCGGCGATCCGGCTGCCCATAAAGGTAGCGCTGTCGATTGCGGAGCGGCCGCAACCTGCGCAGATGTCCCAGGATCCTCGCCCGAGCCGCGCACGCGTCTATCGCGAGACGTTTCCGCCGGAGATTGACGCCTGTATCAAAGGGCAGACATGGACCGCCGATCAGCTCGCTGCCGTGACCGGTGGCCATTGGCTGGTTGCGCCGAAACCGGGCTGGTTCGTGCGTTCGGTTATTCGCGGTCTGTCGCATTACCCGTTCACCGATGCACCGACGCTTTACGTCGCTTCTGAATTCAACCATCTGGCATTTCATGAACAATATTCCACCGCCCGCACCGGTAAGGATACCCATGGCCTGATCGCAAGCAATCAGCATCGATTGGCGGGGGCGATTGTCACAAAACCGGTGGCGGGGCTTTCAAGCGATTTCCCGTTGCTGCAGGTCCGCGACCCGATCAAGGCCTTGATCGAATTGGGGATCGCGGCCAGAAGCCGGTTTGCCGGCGACGTGGTGGCGGTGACTGGAACCGCGGGAAAATCCACCACGGCGGCAATGATCCGATCGATGCTGGGAGAGCAGCGCGATGTCCTGGTGAGCTATGACAATTATAATTCGCGGGTCGGGGCCCCGGCCCTTCTGGCCAATCTGTCGCCGCATCACGCCGCTGCCATTGTTGAGATTGCGCAAAGCGCGCTGTGGATGCAGCGTGGTCCGGTCACCCGTCTGATCCGGCCGACCATTGCGCTGATTACCGAAATCGGCTGGTCGCAGACCGATCGTCGGGTGCGTTCGGTGGCAGATGTTGCCGGTTTCAAGTCGCGCATTTTTGACGGGTTAAGTGGCAAAGCGGTGGCGATACTTGGCGATCATCTGCCCTGTTTTGACAGCGTCGCCGAAAAAGCGCGGTCGCATGCGCGGACCCTGTTGGTGTTTGGCGATGGGCCATCGGCGACAATGCGCATTCTGCAGCGCGACCTGCGCGCGGAGGGCAGCACCGTCACGTTTCAGACGCCTGAAGCCCTGGTCGGCAGGTTAAATGTGCCGTTACCGGGCGAAGGGATGATCCGCAACGCGATGGCGGCGCTCAGTGTGCTTTATGCGATGGGGCATGACGTCACGCAGTTGCAGGACGGGCTTCTGGATCTGCCGCCGCAAACGGGGCGCCTTGAACGCTTTTCGCTTCAGCTTGCTGATGGCGCGGCAACCTTGATTGATGACAGCTGGAACGCGGAAGTTCATTCGATGCTTAATGCCATTGCGGTGCTGCGGAACAGTGTTGTTGAGCGCCGCGGCCGCAGGATCGCGGTGCTGGGTCGGATTGTTCATCTGGGCGACATGAGCAAGGTGTTGCATCAAAGCCTGGCTGAACCGCTTATAAAAGCGCGCCCCGATCTCGTGGTTACCCATGGCGACGAGATGCATCACCTGCGCGAAAAACTGCCCGCGCAGCTGGTGGGTCCCCATTTTTCCAAGGCCGCGGATCTGGCCGCCTTTCTCTTAGACGAGATCCAGGCCGACGACGTCATTCTGGTAAAAGGATCAAGACGGGATTCCGACTTCGGTTCGGTCTGTGACCTCATCAGGAAGGGGAGCGGATCGTTGCGCGACACCGGACCGCTGGCGTCTTCGCTGGGAGAAGTACGACGGCTCATCGGCGCAGATTGTGCGTTGCCCCGGCGATGGGATGATGTGGTGTTTGACGCCGTCGCTTTTTCTGTCGAGACACTGCGACAGCGTTCCATCGCTGCGGTCAAAAGCGGTGCCGGTACGATGGGGCTGAGCGAGGCGGAATTGCAAAAACATCGATCAGCGATCGTGGCGACGATCGGCGGTGAGCCGACAGCGCCGTTGTCCGACCGCCCGCATCTGCATGATCGCAACTGGACACGGACCAGCAAGGCGATCGCAACGCTGCGCCGCAGCGCTTTTGCGGGGCGCTGTTTTGCGGTAACCGGCAGTGCTGGAAAATCAAGCGTCAACAGCATGTTGCGGACCGTTTTAGAGCGGCTGCATGGCGCTGAGGCGGTTCTGGCGACAACGGGAAATCAGAACATGTTCATGGGCGTCATGCACAGCTTATCGGCGTTGCAGCCGACGCATCGCTATCTGGTCCAGGAAGTGGCTGTCGGCCATGCCCTGCGCTCTGCACCGGTCCTGCGACCCCACATTGCCATTGTGACCAATATATCGGAGGCGCATATGGAGGGCTTTCACAGCCTGGAAGGCATTGCGGATGCCAAATCGGCGGTGCTGCGCGCTCTGGAGCCGGGTGGGGTTGCGGTGATCTGCCGTGACACTGCGCTTTATGAGCGGGTGCGTGGTCATGCGCTGCGCAAGGACATTTCGATCATCACCTATGGCGCGCACAAGGATGCGCAGTGGCGGCTGGTTGAATTCTGCAGCGCGACCGGCGCAGCCCACTATCAGACGCCTTATGGAGCGCTGCGGATGGCATTGATTGCCGGAGCGCGGCATCAGGCGATCAATGCTGTCGGCTGCCTGGCCTGTCTTGATGCAGCGGGCGAGGATTGGCGTCGCGCGGCCACGCTGTTGCAGGACTGGTCACCGCCGGCCGGGCGCGGAGTGGCTTTTTATGTCGCCGCCGCACCGAGCGGCCAGGCGATGATTGTCGATGATGCCTTTAACGCGGCGCCCATTGCCATGGTGGCGGCGGCGCAATCGCTGGCTGCAGCGCAGCACGCGCGCCGGCGGGTTCTGGTTCTGGGCGAGATGCTGGAACTGGGTGAGAATTCCCACGCCATCCACCGGCGGTTGGCCGAGGCGATTGCCGAACTCGCCATCGACGAGGTGCATGTGGTGGGTGAGGCTTATTGCGACTTCTGGGCTGCCTTGCCGGACCATCAGCGGGGGTCATATCATACGCGCCGCGAGGACTTGCAGGCGGATCTGCACCACCGCATGCGCGATGGCGATGTCTGGTGGTTCAAGGGCGCGCATGGCAGCGGATTGCATCGCACGGTGGCAGCCCTGCGCGCACGCGCGGTCAGGGAGGACAGGCATGCTCAATAGGCTCGTCGCCTAAATTGGCTGGAGAGACATGCAAGACAGGCGTGCCGGACGCACGTTGCGGCGCAAACCCAACCGGCAGCGCCGAACATCGTTTCGGCATTATGAAAAGGGTGTGGGTTGCTAGGGGGCGCGGGTGGTCGAGTCACGCAGGATCAGTTCCGGCGTCCATAATTCACAACAGGTGTCCTCGGCTTTCTTGTCAAGAATGTCCATTAGCATGGAGGCGCATCTCTTGCCGGCCAGCCGCATGGAGGATCGGGTGGCGGTGAGCGAGGGCACCATATTCTCGGCGCTGAGGAAGGAAATCACGTCGTCATGGGCGATCACCGAGAGATCCTTGCCAATGGTGAGGCCAAAGGCTCTGGCCGCACGATAGATGCCGAGTGCCGTCATCATCGAGCCGGCGACAAAGGCAGTGGGCCTGATTGCACGGCTGAGAAGATTATGGGCGTGCTTGTACCCAATGTCGTCGGTAAAATCACCATGCGCCACCAGGTCGGGATCAAAGGGGATTTGCTTCTCCTCAAGCGCTCTGCGATAGCCGGCATCGCGATGCAAGGAAAACGTGAAGCCAGCGCGGCCATTGATCATAGCGATCTGGCGGTGACCGAGATCAATGAGATGGGCGGTCGCGCGATAGACAGCGAATTCATTGTCGATATCAAGCCATGCATGCGGGATGTCGATTTCCGAGCGACCGTGAACAACGAACGGCATGTCCAGTTCGTGCAGAATGCGGATCCGCGGGTCATTTGGCTTGGGTGAGGTGACGATAATCGCGTCGACGCGTCGGCTGGTCGCCAGGCGCCGGCACAGCTCGACTTCGTCATCGGACCCATTGTTGGCGATAGGGCTGACCAGGATATCGACCTCGTCGTGACTCAGCCTCTCGGCCATGCCGCGCATGAACTCGGCAAAGTGGAACTCGCTGTTGCGCCCCATGACGACACCGATCGCGCCGGCCCGACCGGTCACCAGCCGCACGGCGTTGATGTTGGGCTGGTAGCCGAGGCGAAAGGCCTCTTCGATCACGCGTCGACGGGTGGATTCGGCCACTTCCGGATAGCCGCTCAGGGCGCGACTGACGGTTGTGGCGGAGAGGCCGAGTTGTTTGGCAAATTCACGAAGTTTCATTGGATCTAACGATTTGAGGGGGCGGGGCTATGCGCAGTATAGCGGTTCTGCGCTGAGAAACAATTCGCGGGATGTTGTGGGGCATCGGGCGGATCTGAGGATGGGCGAAAGCCAAACCGATTTCAATACATTTGCTGCTTTACGCATGTACCCTCCAGCTATTGATGAGCTTTTTGTTGGTGTCGCGTTTCCACTGGAAGCCGGCGCAATGCCTATGGACCAGCAATCGCTTTGACTCCGTTGCAACGGCGCGATCATCCGCGGCTTGACAGCAAGCCGGGCTTCTGCCACGTTTTGCCGACCAAACCGTTTTCGAATTACGCAAGCCACGCAACAAGTGGATGGGAGGAGGAAATGATGAAGGCATTTCAGGCGGCTCTCGGAGCCTTTGTGGCTTTGGGCTTTGCCAGCGGAATGGCGCAAGCGGCGGAGATCGCGATTGCCGCCAATTCGACCGGCAACAATATCCAGTTTCTGCAGGCGCAGATCGACAAGTTCGAACAGCAGAGCGGCCACAAGGTCCGCATTGTCTCAATGCCGCCCTCGAGCAGCGAGCAGTTCAGTCAGTATCGCTTATGGCTGGCGGCGGGCAATGCGGATATCGATGTCTACCAGACCGATATTGTGTGGGCGCCGCAGCTTGCTGATCAATTCATTGATCTGACCGAGGCCGCCAAGGATGTTGTAGCCACGCATTTTCCTTCCATTATCGCGTCACAGACGGTGAACGGAAAATTGGTGGCGCTGCCGTTTTACACCGACGCGCCGGCGCTTTTTTACCGGAAGGATCTCCTGCAAAAATATGGCAAGGCCGTTCCCAGGACCTGGGATGAGATGGCGGTCACGGCGCGCGAGATCATGGAGAAGGAGCGCGCGGAAGGTCAGGCCGATCTCTGGGGCTATGTGTTTCAGGGGAACGCCTATGAGGGGCTGACATGCAATGCGCTGGAGTGGATCCGGTCATCGGGCGGCGGCCAGATTGTCGAGAGCGACGGGACGATTTCCGTCAACAGCGCAGCGGCCGCTGCAGCCCTTGAGCGGGCGAAAGACTGGATTGGCACGATCGCGCCGCAGGGCGTTCTCGCCTATCAGGAAGAGGAATCGCGCGGCGTCTGGCAGACCGGCAATGCGGTTTTCATGCGCAATTGGCCCTATGCCTATGCGCTTGGCAACAATGCAGACAGCGCGGTGCAGGGCAAATTCGACGTGGCCCCGCTTCCCGCCGGCAAGGCAGGGGAAGCGCCGGCCTCCGCACTCGGCGGCTGGAATCTTGCCGTCTCCACCTATTCCACCAAGCAGGATGCGGCGATCGCATTGGTAAAATTTCTGGCCTCTCCTGCCGTGCAAAAGGTGCAGGCCATGGAGATCTCGCGGCTGCCAACAATCGCATCGCTTTATGATGATCCGGACATTATTGCCGCGCAGCCTTTCATGGCGCATTGGAAGCCGATCTTTGAGAACGCGGTTCCACGGCCTTCGGCGGCGACCAGGGTCAAATATAACGAGGTTTCGGCAAAATTCTGGACTGCGGTACACAACACGCTTTCGGGGCAGGGAACGGCGGCGGAAAACCTTGAGATGCTTGAGGTTGAGCTGACGGAATTGGAGGGGGCTGGCTGGTAGTTGCGCTGCATCCGGTGATTGGAGGGTTGCAGCGCAGAGAATTAAGGCGCATGCGGGAGGAAGACAATGGCAGAGCTTTCGGTTGATGTTTCGCCCGCGCGCACGCGGCGCCGGCCTTCCTCCGATTTGAAGCGTGCACGCGTGCGTGCGGCTTGGATATTTCTGGCGCCGACACTGATTGTGCTCGCGCTTGTGGCGGGATGGCCGCTGCTCAGAACGGTTTATTTCAGCTTCACCAATGCATCGCTGACAAGTCTGTCGAGCGCGGAATTTGTCGGTTTTAAAAATTACCTCTCCTGGGTGACATTGAAGAGCGGGCGCACCGTCTATCGCGGACTTCTGGCGGATCCCGCCTGGTGGGGGGCGGTGTGGAACACCATCCGCTTCACGCTTTTCTCGGTCAGTCTGGAAACGGCCTTCGGGTTGATCGTCGCTCTGGTTCTCAATGCGCGCTTTCCGGGACGCGGGCTGGTGAGAGCAGCCATCCTGATCCCCTGGGCGATACCGACCATCGTCTCGGCAAAAATGTGGGGATGGATGCTCAATGACCAGTTCGGCATCTTGAACCATATCCTGCTTGGCCTCGGCTTGATCAGCCAGAAAATCGCCTGGACCGCCAATCCAGACACTGCAATGATCGCTATTCTCATTGTCGATGTCTGGAAGACGACCCCCTTTATGGCGCTTTTGATCCTGGCTGGCCTGCAGATGGTCCCTTCCGATATCTATGAAGCAGCGCGCCTTGACGGCGTTCATCCCCTCAAGGTGTTTTGGCGGATTACCCTGCCGCTGATCCGGCCGGCATTGATGGTGGCCGTCATCTTCAGGATGCTCGATGCGCTGCGGATTTTTGATCTGATCTATGTGTTGACCCCCAACAATGCCCAGACGAAGACGATGTCGGTCTTTGCGCGCGAAAATCTGTTCGACTTTGACAAATTCGCTTACGGCGCGACGGCATCCACCATGTTGTTTGTGATCATTGCGACCATCACCCTCGTCTACATGTTCTTCGGGCGTGTGCGCATGGGGGGGCGTGGAGAAGGATGATGCGGGCCGTGAAATTCGTGGGATTTTATCTTGTTGTTGCGGTGATCATCGTCATTGCGGTGTTTCCGTTTTATTACGCAGTTGTGACCAGTTTTAAATCGGGCACCGCGCTTTTCGCGGTTGATTTCTGGCCGAAAAGCTTTTCGCTCGACAATTATGGCTCCGTCCTGGCCAAGGGCGGCTTCCTTCGCAGCCTGGGCAATTCGCTCCTGGTGGCGACTGTGGTGGTGGCCGTCTCGCTGATGCTGGCGGTTTCAGCCGCCTACGCCCTGGCCCGGGTTCATTTTCGCGGGCGCGCGCTGTTATTGCTGACCATCTTATCGGTATCGATGTTTCCGCAGATTGCGGTATTGGCCGGCCTGTTCGAGTTGATCCGCTTTCTGGGCATCTTCAACACGCCGCTGGCGCTGATCTTTTCCTATATGATTTTCACCCTGCCGTTCACCGTCTGGGTCTTGACCACCTTCATGCGCGATTTGCCGGTGGAAATCGAGGAAGCGGCAATTGTGGATGGCGCCACGCCATTCGTCATCATCACGCGTGTGTTCTTGCCTTTGATGTGGCCTGCGCTGGTGACAACCGGCTTGCTGGCATTCATTTCCGCCTGGAACGAGTTTTTGTTCGCGCTGACCTTCACGGCATCGGCCGAGCAGCGCACGGTTCCGGTGGCCATCGCCCTGTTGTCGGGCAGTTCGCAGTTCGAAATTCCCTGGGGCAACATCATGGCGGCATCGGTGATTGTGACGGTCCCGCTTGTCCTGCTGGTTCTGATCTTTCAGCGGCGCATCGTATCGGGTCTGACGGCCGGTGGCGTGAAAGGATAAGGAGAAGAGAGTGGCTGATCTTCAATTGCGCGCTCTGCGCAAATCATTCGGGACTTTCGAAGTGATCAAAGGGGTGGACATGGATATTCGCGCCGGCGAATTCATGGTGTTTGTCGGTCCCTCGGGATGTGGCAAGTCGACCTTGCTGCGGTTGATCGCCGGGCTTGAGGATATCACCTCGGGTCAGCTCCTGATAGATGGCACCGAGGTTAACAGCCTGAGCCCATCCAAGCGCGGTGTGGCGATGGTTTTTCAGTCCTATGCGCTTTACCCGCATATGACGGTCTACGAAAACATGGCGTTTGGGATGCAGCTTGCGGGCAGCAGCAAACAGGCGAGCAGGCAACGTATTGAACAGGCTGCCGACATGTTGCAGCTCACGCCCTATCTGACGCGCTTGCCACGGCAGCTTTCAGGGGGACAAAGACAACGCGTGGCGATCGGACGCGCGATTGTCCGCGACCCGAAATTGTTTTTGTTTGACGAGCCGCTTTCCAATCTCGATGCGGCCTTAAGGGTTGCGACGCGGCTCGAAATCGCCAAGCTGCATCGAAGCATGGCGGGGACCACGATGATTTATGTCACCCATGACCAGGTCGAGGCGATGACCCTGGCCGACCGGATCTGTGTGTTGCGGGATGGACGGGTCGAACAAATCGGGACACCGCTCGAACTCTATCAACAGCCCAACTCGACCTTTGTCGCAGCGTTCATCGGTTCGCCGAAAATGAACCTGCTGTCCGGCAGGCATGCGGAGCCGTTTGCAGCCCCGACGATTGGGGTTCGCCCGGAACATCTGATGTTTGACAGTGACGAGGGCTTTTGGAGCGGTCAGGTGATCCATTCCGAAATTCTGGGTTCTGACAGCTATGTGTATGTTGATCTGGGCTTGAGTGAACCGGTGGTGGTGCGCGAAAGCGGCGTTTCGCTGCGACAGCCTGGCGCCTCTGTCTCGATCAAGCCGATGGCTGGGCAGATGCATCGGTTTGATCAGGCCGGGCGGGCGCTTGGCATGTACGCGGAACAGAAAGACGAAAAAAAACGGGAACAATCCGCGGCGCGGGTCGGTTTTTCTGTTTGAAGGCCTCTCCCGAAGCAAAGTCAAACAGCGGCGTTTGCGTCGCAACCCAAGGAGAAATCAAGTGTCAATACGGACAATCGTCTGGGGCGAGAATATCCACGAACAGACCAATGATACAGTGCGACAGCTTTATCCCGACGGGATGCATCATACGATCGCCGCAGCCTTGAATTGCGATGAGGCGATCGCAGCGCAGACAGCCACGTTGCAGGAGCCCGATCATGGTCTGAGCGCGGAGCGGCTTGCACAGACGGATGTGCTCATTTGGTGGGGCCACCAGGACCATGGCGGTGTGAACGACGCGGTGGTGGAGCGGGTTGCCCGCCGCGTTTTCGAAGGCATGGGACTGATTGTTTTGCATTCGGGGCATTTCTCGAAAATTTTCAAGCGATTAATGGGAACCCCCTGTGCGCTGAAGTGGCGCGAGGCCGGCGAGCGGGAGCGTGTCTGGGTGGTCAATAAGGGCCATCCGATCGCGCAGGGGCTCGGTGAGAATTTTGTGCTGGAAAACGAAGAAATGTATGGTGAGCAGTTTTCGGTTCCCGAGCCGCTGGAGACGGTGTTCATTTCCTGGTTTGCCGGCGGCGAAGTGTTCCGCTCCGGCATGACCTGGCGTCGGGGTGCGGGCAATGTGTTTTATTTCCGTCCCGGACATGAAACCTATCCGACCTATCACGACGAGAATGTCCGTCTGGTGCTGCGCAACGCGGTCAAATGGGCCTATAATCCGCAGCCGGCTTTCACCGCCATTCACACCGCGCCCAATGTTGCCGTCGAGCAGGCGCTGGAGCCGATTGTCGAGCGCGGTCCCAAACTGCACAAGCCGGGCGAAGCCGGCTATCGTTGAGGTGAAGCATGCGTCTTCTTATTCTAGGAACGGGCGGCATGGCGAAAAACCATGTGGAGGCCTTCGCGGCGATCAACGGGGTTGAAGTTGTTGCGGCCTGCGACGTGTCGGCGGAGCGTGTCGATGCGTTTTCGGAAAATCACGGCATTCATAATCGCTTTACCCGGCTGGAGGATGCGCTTGACTGGGATCAGTTTGACGCCGTGGCCAATGTGACCCCCGATGCCATCCATCACCCGACCTCGCTGGCACTCACCGGGGCGGGCAAGCATATTTTCTGCGAAAAGCCTTTGGCGGAGAGCTATCAGAAGGCCGCAGAAATGGCGGATGCGGCGGAACAGGCCGCTATTGTGAACATGGTCAATCTGACCTATCGCAACGTGGCACCGCTGCAGAAGGCGCGACAGCTGGTGAAAGCGGGTGAGATCGGACAGGTCCGGCATTTTGAAGCCTCCTATCTGCAGAGCTGGCTGGTCTCCAAGACCTGGGGGGACTGGAAATCGGAAAGCAAGTGGCTCTGGCGCCTGTCGACCCGCCACGGTTCCAATGGTGTGCTGGGGGATGTCGGCATCCACATTCTGGATTTTGCGTCCTATGCCATCGGCAGTGACGTGGAACGGGCTTCTGCGCGGCTGAAAACCTTTGACAAGGCGGAAAACGACCATATTGGCGAATATGTGTTGGATGCCAATGACAGCTTCGTCATGATGGCGGAGTACGGCAATGGCGCGCTGGGTGTCATTCATGCCAGCCGTTGGGCGACCGGGCATCTCAATGAATTGCGTCTGCGCATTCATGGTGACAAGGGGGCCTTGGAAGTCATTCACACCCCGACGGGCTCAAGCCTGCGCGGCGCGATGGGCGCCGACATCGAAATTCCGTTATGGCGCGATATCGCGGCAGAGCCGGTGGAAACAAATTATCAGCGTTTTGCGCGTGCCGTCGCCGACGGCGTCGGATTGGAGCCGAACTTTCGCCATGCCGCCAATCTGCAGCGTGTGCTGGATCACGCGCTGAGCGGAGACGCGCCATTGCCAGCGGTTGGAGCAAACTGAGCAGCCTGTCGGCTTGGTTGCGGATATCTGTTGTGCTGGCGAAGCTTAAACAGCGCTGGGTGAGTGCGGATCGCGCGGGTTGACCGGTTGCTCTATGCTGAGTCCATGCCTTCTTTTACGCATTGCCTGCTGAGGCTTTGCCGGCATAGCTGCGGTTGCTGTCTGCTCAGATCAAGCGCATTGGGTAAAGCCCAGACATCGCGTTACATGCAGAATGGTTCGGGTTCAACTGGCGGCGAAGGCCGTTGGCTTGAGAATGGGACGCAGCGGCTCAGGTGCAATGCAGAGATAGCCGGCCAGCAGACGCGTCACATGTTCAACGGCATCATCTTCGTCTGTCATGACATGCCCACAATCATTGATGATTAGGGCGTGGGTCAGGCTTTCAACAGTCGTCACGCAGATAAAGGCCGCGGTATCAAGATCCTGTAACAGGATTTCGTGCTGGCAGAGCTGCATGAAGCTCTTCACAAGATCAAGCGTATCCTTGCGGATTGCCTCGACTTCCGCAAGCCTGCCAATGCGAGGGACTTCCTCTTTAAAGATCCGGTGAAGCTCCGGGTCGATGCGGTGCGCTGCGAACATGGCGCGGACCAGCTCTCGCATCACATCAACGAGGTTGGCATGTGCGCATTGGCGCATCGCATTTTCGAGGAGGTCCAGAATTTCTCGATTGTGCCGGGCGACCAGTGCCGCAATCAATGCCTGCTTGTTGGGGAAATACTGGTAAAGGGAACCAATGCTGACACCGGCCACCGCGGCGATGCGGTTGGTGCTGGCACGCGCATAGCCTTGCTGTGTCAAAACGCGAGCAGTCGCGTCCAGAATGGCTGCGACGGTGACGCGCGAGCGCTGCTGGGATGCCGATTTTCGGGGATTTGTCACGGCTTGCACGGTCACGGTTCAAAATTCCAAAAGCGAGTAGACAATGTGAGTATATGCTCACATATTTAGCAAAGTTCGTCAACAAGCAAGTTAGATAGCGACTATCTGCAATCAAAATGCGGAATAGGAGCTTTTTGACTTTATTTTCCTGAAACAAGAAAAGACTACGAAAGAATGCGTAAAGTAATCGTGATTATGATGATGGTTTTTCCTTCCATAGTTTTGTCTGGCTGCGGTAATATCGGCGCCCGTTCAACCGTTGGAAATGGATCCTGTGGCTCGGCAATGGAGAATTCAACCTCGGCTCGAGGATGCGTTCAGCCGAAACTCGGCTGGAAAGGGGCGAGCGGCAGTGACTATCGCATTGGCGGGTAACGCGTTGCGCCGTGGCCGTTACAGCGTGCGGCGATCAACCGGAACAGACCGCGCGGCGCAGATTTGAAAGCGCCTGGCAGCAGGATCCTGATCGCCAACAGCCATCCCGTTCTCACCCTCAGGGCCATTGCGGTTCCGGGCTTTTCAATCAACTTTCGTTCAGCTCGATCGACGCGCCGTGGTTGCGCGTCGGTGCTGTGTATCGGCTGCCAGGACGATTTACACTGGCAGGAGAATCATTTCTTTTGCGTTTTTTTGAAAGGAATTTTCACGTTGAAGATTGAAGAGCTGATTGGCGTCGAATGTTTGAAGGCGATCCTGGAATATAAGGGAAAAATTCTGCTTGAATTTGATTTTCCGGACGACATGGAGACGGGCCGTGTTCACATGGAACTGGATTCCGATAATGCCCGCAAAGTGGCGCAGTTCCTGTTGCAGGCGGCTGACGGCATCGATGGGGTTATCAACCACACCCTCAATTGAGCGTAGACCGCAGCGCGTTTCGTTGGTTGCTGAAAGCCAATGCAGGCAAAACGGTTCGATACCGAGCGAATGGCGAGAGAGGGGGCTCTCGCCATTCTTTGACTGCGTCTGTTGAGCTTGGGTATTGTGCAGTCAAAATTCGTGACATGCAGACGGATCCCGCTGGATGTCTTGAACAAGGCATTGCTAAGCTGATTGCGGGGCTCAGCAAAGTTTCATACCGTTCGTAACGGCGACACCGATGAATGTGCTGCTGTTGGCGGAGCGTGTTACGCCACGATGGCGTTCAGTGTTGGGAGCAGACACAATGACGTCAGCTGGATTTCCGATCAGCTTGTTTGCGGGTGGAAATGGCTGGGCTGACAAAAGCAGAACGTAGCGTCCTCGCGGCAATGAGATCCGGATGCCAGTTTGAGATTGAGCGCTTTGGTTGTAGCGATCCCTGGTTGTGTGCAGCGCCGGGTACATCACCACAATGATCTTGTG
>Ga0308157_10003871_pt1 | contig 20863 bp, 20 predicted proteins | sample PhyBR1_FD_201035 | JGI IMG/M metagenome (GOLD analysis project Ga0308157, IMG submission 201035) | Phyllosphere microbial communities from UC Gill Tract Community Farm, Albany, California, United States - DLSLB.R1 | ecosystem: Host-associated > Plants > Phyllosphere > Unclassified | place: USA...
ACGACATCGTCTACAGCAACCTGTTCACCGGCGTGCACGGCAATTACCTGGCGCCGTCGGTGCGCGCGGCGGGGCTCGATCCTGACAACCTGCCCGAGTCCGACCCGAGCAAGATGAATTTCGGCGGCGACGCCAAGAAGGCCTGGAAGGACATCTGGGGCTGCGGCCAGGGCATCGGCGCCATCACCGAAGTGACCAGCGCCGCCGACCTGGTGGCTCGCCTGCGCCGCGAATACCAGGCCGCCAAGGGCCGCCTCGCAGTGGCCTGAGCCCGCTGCCGCTGGGTAGCCAGCAGGCAGCTATACTTTTCGACCCCCGCGCTCCCTGCGCTCCCCGCACTGCCTGTTGCGGGGCAGTGAAAGGAGCGCTTTTTTGCGGGCCCGCATGCGCTTTCGTCGTGTTGCGCGCCCCGTCCGTTGTTTCGTTTCCTGCCGGTTCACGCATGTCCTCCCCCTCTCGCAGTTCCTTGATCGACACGGTCAAGGGCCTGGCCTGCGCCACCATCGTCGCGCACCACCTGGCCTTCTACGGCCCCATGTCCGATGCCGCCCTGCCGCTGATGCCGGAGCTGATGGCCTGGCTCTCCCAGCATGGCCGCATGGCGGTGCAGGTGTTTCTGGTCCTGGGCGGGTACCTGGCGGCGGCCAGCCTGGCGCCAACCGGCGTGGCGCGCTTCGACAGCGCGTCCGAGCAGATCGGGCGGCGCTTCGTGCGGCTGGCCGTTCCTTACGCCGTGGCCCTGCTGCTGGCCGTGCTGGCCGCGGCGGCGGTGCGTCCGTTTCTGGACCACCCTTCGGTGCCCGACGAACCCAGTCTGGCCCAGCTGGTGGCGAACGCATTGATGATCCAGGACATCGTGGGCGAAGAGGCCCTGTCCGCCGGCGTCTGGTACGTGGGCATCGACTTTCAGCTCTTCGCGCTGGCGGCGCTGCTGTTCTCTGCCGTGCGCCGCTGGCCGGGCGCGACCCGGCTGCAGGCCGAGCGCCTGGGCAAATCGCTGGTGCTGGGCGCCACCGCGCTGTCGCTGCTGTGGCTCAACCGCCAGCCCGATCTGGACATGTGGGCCTGCTATTTCTTCGGCGCCTATGGCCTCGGCATGCTCGCGTGCTGGGCCGTGCGCGCACCGAGCGCCCGCGCCGGCCTGCTGGCCATCGCGGCGCTGGGCGCGTGCGCACTGTGGGTGGAGTTTCGCGAGCGCATCGCCGTGGCCTGGGTGTGCGCGCTGCTGCTGGTGGTCTGGCTGCGCTGGGGGCAACCCTGGCTGACGGCGCGCTGGCAGGCGGCTGGCGGCGCTGATCAGCAAGCCACCGCAACGTCGCATCCGCTGGAGCGGCTAGGGCGCATGTCGTACTCGGTGTTCCTCGTGCACTTTCCCGTGTGCCTGCTGGTGAATGCCGCGTTCCTGCATGCCTGGCCCGAGTCCGCCGTGATGAACCTGCTGGGCATGGCGACGGCTTTCGGGCTGTCGCTGGCGGCGGGGCGCCTTTTGTACCTGCGGGTGGAGCGGCAGCTACCGTCGTGGACGGTGGCGCTGCGCTGGCAGGCCGGGCTGGTGGGAACGGGATTGGTCGTGGCCTTCGCGGCAGGGCGCTTCGGCTAGGCGGGCGGCGGTTGAACCGTCCTGCCTGTTTCAACGCTGCTGCCCGCGCAGGCCGGGCAGCGGGGCAGGCGGCTCAGGCCGCGTCTTCCACCACTTCGCGGCCGCGTCGGCGCCAGTCGATGAACCAGGCCATGAACGGCAGGATGAGCATGGAGCCCGGCACGACCCACACCAGCAGGTAGGGGCTGACGGACGACGCCGAGCGCATCACGCTGCGCAGCCGGTCGCGCTCCTCAGCAGTCCACAGGCCCTGGCGGCGCTGCTGCACCAGCCAGGAGACCGAGCCCTTCATCGTCGCCAGTTCCTTGAGGAAGCGGTTCTTCTCCCGCTTTCCGCCCGCCAGGAAGGCGCAGAACCACTCCGGCGCGCATTCGACGCGTTGCTGCAGTGCGGCGGCGGACGCGGGATCGGAGGCCTGCGTCAAGGTGTTGTCGGGCGGAAGCGGGGGCTCCGGATTGGCGGGGGAAGCGGTGGTCATGGGCGGGAAAGCGTTCACTGCGCAGTGCTGGGCGGGCTGCCTGCAGGCGTGCCTCAGCACTGTGCCATGAGAGCCAAATCCATGGTGCGGCATCGTGTACTGAGTGTCTGTATTTACATACAGTATTGGGCGTGACACAGCGGAAAAGGGAGCGCCCGGCTTCGGGGTGTACCATGGGCCCGGTAGGCATGTACAAGACCGTCACCCTAGGTCTCCCAGTTTTCCCCGGCATCTGGCCGGCGGACGTTGTCGAATCCCCATCGATGATTTTCTTGGCGTCTCTGCGCCGCGCGCGTTCTTTACGCAGCGGCAACTTGAAAGGAATCGATATGACGACACCCACACAAACCGGCACCGTGAAATGGTTCAACGATGGCAAGGGCTTCGGCTTCATCGCTCCGGACGACGGCAGCAAGGACCTCTTTGCCCACTTCCGCGAAATCCAGGGCGGCGGCTTCAAGACCCTGAAGGAAAACCAGCGCGTTCAGTACGAAGTCACGCAGGGCGACAAGGGCCCGCAGGCTTCCAACATCCGCACGGCGGACTGAGCGGCATGCAGCCGTCCCCGGCGTGGCCTTCGGTCCTGCCGGGGCATCGGTTGATGGTTGAACTCCAAACGCGGCTGGTCCGCGTTTTTTCTTTGGTAAGGCGCCTCCCATGAAGAATCTGCAAGACGTCACCGAGCGCATCTGCGAACTCAAGGGCGGCATGATCGCCGTCGATGCGCTGCTGCCCGCCGTGCTGCACGCGCTGCCGCCGGCCAGCCTCGCCGTGGTGGGGCAATCGTTCGCCGCCCATGCCGAGGCCGCCCGCACGGTGATGCTGAACGCGCCCATTTCCGACCACGTGCTGGCGACCTTCGAGCGCGACGTGGCCCGCACGCAGGCGGTGCTCGGCGGGCTGGCGCCAGACCGGGCGAATGCGGGCTACGCGACCGAACCGGTGCTGCTCACCACCACCCGCATCAGCACCTTCGAAGGGCAGCGCTCGCTGACCGGCGCGAGCGGGTTTTTCTTTCGCCGCGACGAGCGGCTGTTTCTGGTGACGAGCCGCCACGTGCTGGCCGATGCGCCCAGTGCCCATTTTCCGGACCGCATCGAAATCGATCTGCACCTGGACCCGCAGGACCTCACGCGCTGCGCCGTCTTCTCGCTGCCCCTGTATCGCGACGGGCTCGGGCTGTGGCGGCAAGCGCGCGACGGCGGCGGCGACGTGGATGTGGCCGCCATCGAAATCGACACCTCCCGCCTGCCGGAGGGCAGCATCATCGAGGCGTTCGATGCCAGCCACCTGGAGACCGCTGGCAACCCGCCGCAGGTGGGCGATGCGCTGGTGGTGGTGGGGTTTCCGCTCGGTTTTCACGACACGGTGCACCACCTGCCCGTGGTGCGCGCCGCCTCGGTGGCCTCGGCCTACGGCGTGCGCTTTCAGCAGCAGGGCTACTTCTTGACCGACGCGCGCACCCACCGGGGCAGCAGCGGTGCGCCGGTGCTGCGGCGGCGGGCAGGCACGAGCGCGGCGCCGTTGCCCTGGCAGCTGCTCGGCGTGCACTCCACCCGCATGGACATGAGCACCCGCGACCTGGTGCTGGACGAATCGCTGGGCCTGAACTGCGCCTGGTACGCCGACGTGCTGATGACCCTGACCGGACCGGCACCGGCGGCCCGCCAGCCCGCAACGGCACCCTGACCGGCGGTTTGCGGTGCCGCAACACTGTGGCTGGCAGGTGCTATTAAATTAATAGCTATACACCGCCGATTTTATTGCGCTGAAGGCCAAAAACACCCTGAGTGTTCCGCCCGGCCGGCCGCCGGAATCCGTCGCGGCTGCGCTTGTGCTGCACGCCGTTGTCGCCTACCGTGTGCTCTGCCGACGGGCCGCAGCGTTTGCGCCATGGATTCGATCCCCGAGTTCTGGCCGATGCGCGCCGGCCCGGCGAAGAAAGTGCTTATGAACGTCGCGTTCCTGGGCAGGGTGGCGGAACAGCCCCTGCCATACCTGACCTCCGACCCTGAAGAGATCCAGCATTTCGAGCTGCTGCGCTCCGCCGGACTGCTGACCGGCACCACCTCGGTCAACGAAGAGGGCGCCACCGTCTCCGCCCAAGTCACGGACTTCACGCCCGAAGGCCGGGCGCTGCTGGCCATGGACGTTCAGCTGCAGCGCATGCACTTGCGCGGCCTGCTGCGCCGCCTGTCACTGGCGGCTTGATCGGCGCGCGCCGGCCCGCACAGGGCTTCGGCGCTGCAGAGGACCGGGCGCAGGCAAACGGCGCTAATATCTGTATTTATATACAGTATTTTGCTGGCTGCGAAAGGCGTTGCGTGCGCAGGCTCTTTTCGCAGCCAGCCGCTTGCCAAGGTGCCGCCCATGTCCGAATTCCACCTTCCGGTGCACGCCATCAAAGGGCGCGGCGCCGCGACGCAGACCCCCCACCGCTTCCTGCGCGACGTGCGCGATGCGTTCGACGATGGCTGGGCCGACCCGGGCGCGGCCGAAGACGCGCCCGCCCCACAGGTCACCCGCGTCGTGATGGAGACGGCGCGCAGCGCCATCTGCGCCAATGATTCGCCAGACATCTTCTTCGACCATTCGGTCAATCCCTACCGGGGCTGCGAGCACGGCTGCGTCTACTGCTACGCCCGGCCCACACACAGCTACCTCAACCTGTCGCCGGGGCTGGATTTCGAGACACAGATCATCGCCAAGCACAACATCGCAGAGGTGCTGCGCGGCGAATTGGCGCGGCCCGGGCATGTGCCGCAACTGCTCAACATCGGCTCGGCCACCGACTGCTACCAGCCCGTGGAGCGCGAGCTGCGCCTCACGCGCGGGCTGATCGAAGTGCTGGCCGAGGCGCGCTACCCGTTTTCGGTCATCACCAAATCGAGCGGGGTGGAGCGCGACCTGGACCTGCTGGCCCCCTTGGCGCGCGACCGCCTGGCCGCCGCCTACGTGACGATCACCACGCTGGACGCCGCGCTCGCCCGCCGGCTGGAACCGCGCGCCGCCGCGCCCCACCGGCGCCTGCGCACCATCCGGGCGCTGGCCGAGGCCGGCGTGCCGGTGGGTGTGAGCGTGGCCCCGCAGATTCCCTTCATCACCGACGACATGGAGCAGGTGCTGGAGGCTGCGCGCGACGCGGGCGCGACGAGCGCCTTCTACACGGTGGTGCGCCTGCCCTGGGAGGTGGCGCCCATCATGCGCGAGTGGCTGGCGCTGCACTACCCGCAGCGCGCGGCGCGGGTGATGGCCCGCATCCAGGACCTGCACGGCCTGAGCGCCGAGGACCGCGCGGCCGGCAAGAGTTACGACAGCGACTTCGCCACGCGCATGAAGGGCACGGGCCTGTGGGCCGATCTGGTGCGCCAGCGGTTCGCCACCGCCTGCCGCCGCCTGGGACTGAACCGCCAGCGCGTGGAGCTGGACCTGTCGCAGTACCGGCCCGGGCTGGCGCGGGGGCAGGGCAGTCTGTTCTAGAGCGCTTCGCTTCGGCGAGAAGGCCGCGTTGCCCTTCGCCGAACAATCTGCGTGCTTTGCGGCGAACAACGCAATTCGCTGCCGCTGCGCCCACTGCGATCAACGCCATCGCGGGCGCGACAACTCCTAAAGTGGCTGCATGAATCCCTGGCGCCTTGCCGGTAGCCGCCGGCCAGTGGCGCGCAGGGCGTCGTACTCATCCATCTGCCCAGGAGCGTTTTCATGTCCCTTCGGAAGTTCAAGGTTCTCACTTTCGACGTCGTCGGCACGCTGATCGATTTCGAGGGCGGCATGCTGGCGTACCTGCGGCAGGCCGTGCCGGACAGCACGGTGACCGACGACGCCTTTCTTGCCGCCTACCGCATCGCCCGCAAGAGCGGCGACACCGGCTGGTACCCCGACGACCTGGAGCGCTGCTGGCATGTGATCGCGCCCTCGCTCGGCCTGCCCGACAGCGATGCCCTGGCGCGCGGCCTGCGCGATTCGGTGGCCCATTGGCCGGCGTTCCCGGATTCCGTTGAGGCGCTGCAGCGCCTGCGCAAGCACTTCAAGCTGGTGACGATGACCAATGCCCAAAGCTGGGCCCTGGCGCATTTCCACAAGACCCTGGGTGCGCCGTTCGACCTGCTGCTGAGCTGCGACGATGCGCTGTGCGAAAAGCCCGATGCGCGCTACTTCGCCTATGCCCGCGGCCGCTACGAAGGCGCCTGGGGCTACCGGCAGGCCGACAACCTGCACGTGGCCCAAAGCCAGTACCACGACATCGGCATCTCCAAGAAGCTGGGCATCGCCACTTGCTGGATCGAGCGCCGCCATGGCATGGCGGGCTCGGGCGGCACCATCGAATCGGAACACACGGTGCCCGACTACCACTTCCACACGCTGGCGCAACTGGCCGATGCGGTAGAGGCGGTGGAAGCGGTAGAGGCGTAGCCGATGGCCTCTTCGGTATCTTCGTTAGCGCCTGCGGCACATCCCGCAGCCGATGCACTGCGTGACTTCGCGGAAGCTGTTGCGAAGGGGCCGGCAAGCGCGGCCCTCGACACCATCGCCCGGCCAGTGGCCGATCTGCTGCCCGAACTCGTCGCGCTGCGGCGCGACCTGCACGCCCATCCGGAGCTGGCGTTTCAGGAGCGGCGCACGGCCGGCATCGTGGCGCAGTCGCTGCGGCTGCTGGGCCTGGACGTGCAGGAAGGCATCGGCGGCACGGGCGTGGTCGGCACGCTGCGCTGCGGCAGCGGTGCGCGCAGCGTGGGCTTGCGCGCCGACATGGACGCGCTGCCCATGGCCGAACTGGGCAAGGCACCTTACGCCAGCCGTACACCCGGCGCGCACCATGGCTGCGGGCACGACGGACACACCAGCATGCTGATCGGTGCGGCGCGCCAACTGGCACGCACGCGGGCGTTCGACGGCACGGTGCACTTCATCTTCCAGCCGGCCGAAGAGGGCAGGGGCGGCGCCCGCAAGATGATCGAAGACGGCCTGTTCGACCGCTTTCCGTGCGACAGCGTCTATGCACTGCACAACTGGCCCGACCTGCCGCTCGGCCAGGCGCAGACGCGGCCAGGGCCCATCATGGCGGCGGCCGACCGCTTCGACATCGCCGTGCGCGGGCGCGGCGGCCACGCGGCGCAGCCGCACCACACGCCCGATGCCATCCTGGCCGCGAGCCAGCTGGTGGCGCAGCTCAACACCATCGTCGCGCGGCGCATCGAGCCGGGCGAATCGGCTGTGCTGTCGGTCACGCGCATCGAAGGCGGCCATAGCCACAACGTGCTGCCGGCCGAGGTGCAGATCACCGGCACGGTGCGCAGCTTCGACGCGGCGTCGCAAGACCGCATTGAGGCCGCGCTGCGCGACACCGCCCAGGGCGTGGCTCTGGCCAGCGGCACCGAGGTGGAGGTGACGTACCTGCGCTATTACCCCGCCACCCTCAACACCCCGGCCGAAGCGGCGCTGGCGCTGGAGGCCGCAAGCGCCATCGGCCTGAAGGCCGGCGTGGCGCCGCGCGCTGCGTTCACCTCGGAAGATTTCGCCTTCATGCTGCAGCGCCGCCCCGGCGCCTACCTGTGGCTCGGCCAGGGCCGCGCCTACCCCGGGCCGGACGGCGAACGCGCGCTGCACCACCCGTGCTACGACTTCAACGACGAGGCCTTGCCGCTGGGCGTGCGCTGGTTCTGCGAGGTGGCGGCGCGGGCGCTGGCAGCGGGCTGACGCTCCCTGGCTCGTGCGCCCCATCTTTACTTCTGTTTCACCTCGCGTTCCTTTGTTCTTTCCTTCAACGACGTTTCAAGAGAGCCCTTCCATGAGCATCACCGTGCTGCGCCAGTCCGCCACCCTGGACGGCTTCGAACACCAGGGCACGCCCGCCCGTCCGCTGACCTTGCCGCCATGCGATTTCAGCGGCATCGATGTGGACCTGGCGGGCGCGGGCGAGAACCGCTCGGGCCTGTGGGAATGCACGCCCGGCCGCTTCGAGCGCCAGCTCGCCAATGCCGAAGTGATGCACATCCTGGCAGGGACCTGCACCTTCACGCCCACGGATGGCGAGCCTTTGGCGATCCGGGCGGGCGACACGTTGTTCTTCCCCTCGAACACCACCGGCGAGTGGCATGTGACGCAAACGCTGCGCAAGGTGTTCGTGGTGCTGGCGGCTTAGCCCCTTTGAAAAGATCGCCGCAGAGGGTTCGCGTCAGCCCGCGTCGCTGGCTGGCGCAGGCTCACGCGCTGCGGCGTCCGGCAGCTTCGCGATCACCTTGATCTCGAACTGAAAGCCGTAGAGCCAGGTCACGCCGATGCCCGTCAGCGTGGGATAGGGCGCGCTGCCCCAGTATTCGGGCACGATGGCCCATACCGTCTCGAACGTCGATTCGGGATCGACCAGAAACACCGTGACATCGACCACGTCGTCGAACCTGCAGCCCGCTGCTTTCAGGATGGCATTCAGATGGTCGAAGGCCAGGCGCACCTGCGCTGGCAGGTCCGGCTCGGGCGAGCCGTCTTCGCGGCTGCCGACCTGGCCCGACACGAACAGAAACCCGTTGGAGCGGACGGCGGGCGAATAGTGGTTGCGGTCGTAAAGTGCGCGGCGGCCGGGCGGAAACACGACGTCGCGCTGGGGGGTGGAGAGGGTCATGGCAGGGTCCTTCAAGCGGGCAGGGGCGCCCGGGTTCAACGATGAAGGCACTGTAGGCAGGCGGCCCGGGGGGATAAAGGGGCAAGTCCACCCATCACTGTTCGTAGACTCCAAACAATCCCAGAGCCCGAAGCCACAGCCCCCCGGGCCCTTTCAAAGCTTTTCACCCGCAGGAACCACACCGCGATGGACCGTTTCGATGCAATGCAGGCGTTCGCCCGCGTGGTGGAGGCCGGCAGCTTCACCAAGGCGGCCGACACCCTTCACATGAGCAAGACCAGCGTGACCCAGCTGGTTCAGCAACTGGAGGCGCGGCTGCGCGTGAAGCTGCTGAACCGCACCACCCGGCGCGTTCAGGTGACGGCCGATGGCGCCGCCTATTACGAACGGGTGGTGCGCCTTCTGGCCGACATGGACGATGCCGAAACCAGCCTGTCCAGCGCCTCCGCCGTGCCCCGCGGGCGCCTGCGCGTGGACGTGCCCAGCCCGCTGGCCCGGTTGATCCTGGTGCCGGCGCTGCCCGCGTTCCATGCGCAGTACCCCGACCTCCAGATCGACATGGGCGTGAGCGAGCGCATGGTGGACCTGATCGGCGACAACGTGGATTGCGTGGTGCGCGGCGGCGAGCCTGCCAACCCTTCGCTGATCGCCCGGCGCGTGGGCGACCTGCAGCTGGGCGTGTACGCGGCGCCCGGCTATCTGGACCGGGCGGGCACGCCGCTGCATCCGAAAGAGCTGGAAGCCACGCACCACCGCACCGTGGGCTTCATATGGGCGCGCACTGGCAAGGCAGTGCCCTACGCCATGCACCGCGGCGCCGAGCGCCTCACGGTGCAGGGCCACCATGTGTTTTCGGTAGACGATGGCAATGCCTATCTCGCAGCCGGCGTGGCGGGCCTCGGCGTGCTGTGGCTGCCGCATTACATGGCGCACGAGCCGCTGGAGCGGGGCGAGCTGGTGCCCTTGTTCCAGGACTGGTGGCTGGACCCGATGCCGCTCTATGTGGCCTTCGCGCCCAACCGGCATGTGAGCCCCAAGGTGCGGGCGTTCATCGAATGGGTCGCAGCGCTCATGGCGCAGCATGCGCCGCTGCTCGGGCCACCGCAGGGAACGCAGGAGCTGCAGGAGCCTAGGCCGCCTTCTGAAACGCCGGCGCCGCCTTCGCCGCAGCGAACCGCCCGATGAAATAAGGCGCCAGCGGAATCGACGTGTGTCCGGTGGCGATCAGTTCGGCCATGGTTTCGCCCACGCCGGGGCTGATCGCAAAGCCTTCGCCATTGAAGCCGAAGGCGTAGTGCAGGCCCTCGACCTTGGCGCTCGGGCCCATCACCGGCTGCCAGTCGGGCGTATAGCCCTCGATGCCGCTCCACACGCGGATCAGCTGCACGTTGCCGAAGGCCGGCACGAAGCGGCGCAGTTCGCGCATCTGGCGCAGGATGTTGTCGGGCTTCACATAGGCGCGGATCTGGTCGGCATGCGCGGTGCCCTTGAGGCCGCCGCCGAACACGATGTTGCCGCGCGCGATCTGGCGAAAGTAAAGGCCCTCGGTCTCGATGGGCGACGACAGTCCGATCGACGGCCCCAGCGCATAGGGCAGCGGCTCGGTCACGCCCATCTGCGGGCCGCGCGCTTCCATCGGCACGGCCTCGCCGAACTGTTCGGCCATGCGGTTGGACCACGCGCCGCACGCCACCAGCATTTGCGGCGCGCGATAGCGCCGGCCATCGGCCGTGTGGGCGACGAAGCCGTTGCCGTCGCGCTCCACCTGCATCACCTCGGCGTGCTCGACGATGTGGGCGCCCGCACGGCGCGCGGCGCGGGCGAAGGCCGGGCCGGCCAGGCGCGGGTTGGCGTGGCCGTCGTCGGGCGAATAAGAGCCCGCCACCACGCTGGGCGCGAAGATGCCCCAGCGCTGGCGCAATTGTTCGGCGGTGAGCAACTGCAGGTCCAGGCCGAGCGGCTTCACGTCGTGCGCGTGCTTTTCGATCACGGCGGCCTGCTGTTCGGTGTAGCACACGCGCAGGTGCCCGTAGGGCACGAACTCGGCGTCTTCGCCCAGCAGCGAATGGATGCGGCCCCACACGGCGCGCGCGCGGTTGCCCAGCGGGATCTGGTGCAGTTCGCGCCCCTGGCGGCGCACATTGCCGAAGTTGGTGCCGCTGGCCTGCCGGCCCACCAGCTCGCGCTCCAGCAACGTGACGGAGCGGCCGTGCTGGCGCAGGAAGAACGCGGCGGTGGTGCCCATCAGGCCGCCGCCCAGCACCAGCACATCGCTGTCGTGCGTGGCGGCGGTGCCGCTCCCGCCGTGGCCGTTGCTGCTGCTCATGGCTGCACCTCGCGCGTGTTCATCATCAAGGGTTTCACGGGGGCCTGCGAGCGCAGGCGGCCCACTTGCTCCACCGGAATGCTGCAGGCGTGCGCCACGATCTCGGCCGAGGCATGGCCGCAAAAGCGCCCCTGGCACCGGCCCATGCCGACGCGGCTGAAGGCCTTGGCGCGGTTCACTTCCTGGCTGTCCATCTCGGTCACGCAGCGGCGCAACTCGCCCGCCGTGACGGCCTCGCAGCGGCACACCACGGCGCTGTCGGGCAGCGCGGCGGCCTGCGCGTGCGGCCACGGAAACGCGCGCGCCAGCCCCTGGCGAAAACGGTCCATCTTGCCCAGCGTGCGGCGCAGCGCGGCCGCCTCGTTTTCATAGCGGGTGCGGCCTGCCGCGTGCTTCAGGTCGGCCAGCGCCGCCAGCGCGGCCAGGCGGCCAGCGGCCTCGGCACCGTCGGCCCCCAGAATGCGCACGCCGTCGCCGGCCAGGTACACGCCCGGCGTGCTGCTGCGGCCGTCCTCGTCGATGCGGGGCAGCCACTGTCGGCTCACGGGTTCGAAAGCGAAATCGCAGCGCGCCAGGTCGGCCAACTGCGTTTCGGCCCGCAGGTGCCAGCCCAGGCCCACGGCGTCGCATTCGAAGCGGCGCTCTTTGCCCTGCGCATCGCGCACCACCACGCCTTGCACGCCCAGGCGGTCGTCGCCGTCGATCGACAGGGGCGCCACGCCTTGCAGCACCGGTACGCCGGCGGCCCGCAGGCTGCGGATCAGCCCCAGGCCGCGCAGCGCGAGGGTGGGGCGCGCCAGCAGGCCCACCATGGCGGCCAGGGTCTTGGCCGCCGGGGCGGTGTCCAGCACCGCCGCCACGCGGGCGCCGGCCTGCACGTATTGCGAGGCCACCAGGTACAGCAGCGGCCCGCTGCCCATAAAGACGACCTGTGAGCCGATGGCGCAGGCCTGGGCCTTCAGCGCGATCTGCGAGGCGCCCAGGCTGTAGCAGCCGGCGCGGTGCCAGCCAGGCACGGGCATGAGCCGGTCGGTGGCGCCGGAGCAAACCAGCAGCGCATCGAACGGCAGCGTCTGCGGCTCGCCCGCATGCACCACGTGCAATTCGCCCGCGGTCACGTTCCAGGCCAGGGTGTCGGGTCGGTAATGGACCTGTCCGCGCAGGGCGTCGAAGTCGCGGTGCAGCGCCTGGGCCTTGTCGGCCTCGCTGCCGTAGAGCTTGGTATACGGGCGCTTGAAGCCCTCGGGCTGGCGGCGGTAGATCTGGCCGCCGTCGCGCCGGCTTTCATCGACCACGGTGGGCCGCAGCCCGGCCTGCACCAGCGCCTGGGCGGCCCGCACGCCGGCCGGGCCGGTGCCCACCACCACGATGCGGGGCGCGGCGGCCGGGGCGGCGCCTGCGGCATGCAGCGGGGCGGTCATGCGGCCTCTCCCGGTGCGTGGCGGGCCAGCGATTCGCGCAGATCGGCCGTCATCGGCCAGTGCTGGGCCGGCGGCCGGGTGAGCACCTGCATGCCTGCTTCGGCCGGCGTCGAGCAGGCCCGCAGTCGCTCGCCAGATGGCGTCCACACCCAGCAGTCCTGGCACGCGCCCATCAGGCAGAACCCCGCGCGCGGCCCGTCGCTGAACTCGCTGTCGCGCACGCGCCGGCCGTGCTGCAGCAGCGCCACCAGCAGCGTGTCGCCCGCGAGCGCGGTGGCGGGTTGCCCGTCGATAGTCAAGGCGATCTGCGGGCGGTCGGTTTCTGCCAGCCGCACGAAGCGGGCTGGCGGGCGGTGGGCGGTGTCTGGCATGGGGCGTCGGGCGCGGGTCAGCGCTGGTGGGGAAACAGCCGCTCGATCGGACAGTGCGTCTTCACGAACGGCGTCTTGATGACGATGTAGCTGAAGTACTTGGAGATGCCGAGGTTGCGTTCGAGCAGGTCCTCGATCACCTCCTGGTAATGGTTCACGCCGCGTGTCAGAAAGCGCAGCAGGTAGTCGTAGCCGCCGCTCACCAGGTGGCATTCGAGCACCTCGTCCACCTCGCGGATGGCGGCCTCGAAGCGCGTGAAGTCTTCGCGGCGGTGGTCCGAGAGCGTGACTTCGGTGAACACGGTGAGCGTGTCGCCCAGCTTCTCCAGCCGCAGGTGCGCGCCGTAGCCGGCGATGTAGCCCGCCTGCTCCAGGCGCTTGACGCGGATCAGGCACGGGCTGGGCGACAGGCCCACCGCATCCGCCAGGTCCACATTGGTCATGCGCCCGTTCTTTTGCAGCTGGGCCAGGATGCGCAGGTCCAGGCGGTCGATCTTGAAGGCTTCATTCATCATGGCGGCATCGAAAGGCGTGAAGGAGGCTTCGATTCTGCGGCGGCGCGCGATCGCTGTGTGGGCCGTGTGCAGGGTTTTCAGCCGGTGACGGCAGCGCGCACGTCGGGCTCGTTCAGCACGTCGTCCAGCGTCTTGCGAAGGCGCTGGAAGAGTTGGGCGAATTCGTCCTCGGTGTAGGTCAGCGCGGGGGCGAAGCCCAGGATGTTGTCGCCGAAGGCCCGGAACACGATGCCGTTGCGATAGGCCGTGGCCGCGATGCGCTCCGACAGCGCGAGCGAAGGTGCAAAGCCGCGCTTGGTGGCCTTGTCGCTCACCAGCTCCAGCGCGCCCACCAGGCCGCGGTGGCGCGAGTCGCCCACCAGCGGGTGCGCGGCCAGTGCATCCAACCCCGCCGCGAAGGGGGCCGCCATGCGCTGTCCGTTGGCCAGAATGCCGCCTTCGTCGTACAGCCGCAGCACCTCCAGCGCCACCGCCGCGCTCACCGGGTGGGCCGAATAGGTGGCGCCGTGGCCGATGGGCGCTCCTTCAGGCGCGCCGTCGGCGATGGCGGCATAGAGCGCGTCGGAGATCATCGTCGCACCCATGGGCACGTAGCCGGCCGTGAGGCCCTTGGCCATGGTGAGGATGTCGGGCGCCACGCCCTCGGCATCGCACGCGAACATCGGGCCGGTGCGGCCGAACCCGGTGATGACCTCGTCCACCACCATCAGGATGCCCAGCTCGCGCGTGGCCTCGCGCATGGCCTTGAGCCAGCCCGCCGGCGGCACGATCACGCCGCCCGATCCCTGGATGGGCTCGCAGAAAAAGGCCGCCACGTTGTCGGCGCCCAGCTCGGCCACCTTGGCGCGCAGCGCGGCCACCGAGGCGGCGATGACGGCCTGGCCATCCGACGGGTCGGCTGCGCGATACGGGTTGGGCGAGGGAATGTAGTGCTGCGTGGGCAGTGGCAGGTCGAACCCGCGGTGGAACACCGGCAGCGCGGTCAGCCCGGCGCCCGTGGAGGACGAGCCGTGGTAGCCGCGCTCCAGCGCGATGAAATGCTTCTTGGCCGGCTGGCCGATGGCGTTGTGGTACTGCACGATGAAGCGCACCGCCGCGTCCACCGCCTCGGAGCCGCCCAGCGTGAAGTACACGTGGTTCAGCGACTTCGGCGTGATCTGCACCAGCTTTTCGGCCAGGCGGATCGCCGGCTCGCTGCTGAAGTGGAAGTAGCCCGTGGCATAGGGCAGCTGGCGCATCTGGTCGGCGGCGGCCTGCACCACGCTCTCTTGCCCGTAGCCCACGTTCACGCACCACAGGCCGGCGAAAGCGTCCAGCAGCTCGTTGCCCTTGGCATCGGTCAGCCACGATCCCCGGCCCGACGACAGCACGTTGGGGCCGCGGCGTTCATGCGTGCGCCAGGGCGAAACGGGGTGAATCAGGTGGGCCCGGTCGATGGCGTCGAGCGAGGCGAGGTGGGGCAGGTCGGTGAGTTGGGTCATGGCGGGTTCCGGTCGCGTGGGCAGAGGTTCGGTGGCGGGGAGACGTCTGTCGATGGCTTCAAGGTTAGGCCAGGGCCCGGGCCGCGTGGTGCTGCTTTGGCGGGGTTTGGCGCAGCAGGCTGCGGTTGTTGGCGCGATGGCAGCAGATCGTGCGGTGCGCCGCCTGCGTGCCCTCAGTAGCCGCGCGAGCGGTCCACCAGCCCCACCATCGGCTCGCCCGCATGGAACCGGCGCAGGTTGTCGATCACCACGCCGGCGGCGCTCAAGGGCTGCGTCATGCTGGCGATGTGCGGCGTGAGCTGGATGCGCGGGTGCCGCCAGAAAGCGTGCGAAGGTGGCAGGGGCTCGGGGTCGGCCACGTCGAGCACCGCATCGCCGATCTGCCCCACGGCCAGCGCGGCCAGCAGGTCGGCTTCGACAAGGTGCGGGCCGCGCCCCACATGCACCAGCCCGGCGCCTTCAGGCAATTGTGCGAACAGGTCCTTGTTCAGGAACCCGCGCGTGGCATCGGTCAGCGGCAGCAAGCAGACGAGCACGTCGGTGCGCGCCAGAAAGGCGGGCAGCTCCTGCGGGCCGGCATGGCACTGCACGCCGGCGATGTCATGGCGCGAGCGGCTCCAGCCCGCGCAATCGAAGCCCAGGCCGCGCAATTGTTCCAGCACCGCCTGCCCGAGCGACCCCAGGCCCAGCACGCCCACCCGGCGGCTGCTGGCCGGGCGCACCGGCAGTGTGCGCCATTCGCCTTGCTGCTGCTGGCGGCGGTACTGGGGCATGTCGCGGTGCAGGCCCAGCACGGCATGTGTCACGTACTCCACCATGCCCTGCACGATGCCGGGCTCCACCATGCGCACCACCGGCAGGGCGGGCGGCAGCGCGGCGAAGTCGAACTGGTCCACCCCCGCGCCGGAAGAAAACAGCACCTGCAGCTGCGGAAACCGCGTGGCCAGGTCCTGCGGCGGCTCCCACGCGGCAAGAAAGCGCACCTGGGCCGGGTCGCCGATGTCGGGCCAGATGCGGAAGTCGATCTCGGGCGCGCGTTCGCGGAACACGCCGGCCCACTGGCGCCCGCGCACGGGGTCGGATTTGTAGAGGAAGGTGGTGGTTGTGGTGGGCACGGTGGGGCTCGGGGCGGGGCGGGGCGGGGCGGGGCGGGGCGGGGCAGGGTGGGGTGGGGTGGGGTGGGGTGGGGTGGACGGGCGGGGGCTTTGGCGGTGCGTTGCCCGGTCAGCCCAGCGCCTGCGTGGCCAGGGCGAACAGCCGGGGCGCGCCATGCGCCGTGCCCTCGGCCGGCTGCAGCGGCGCACCACGCACCATGGTGGTCGGCGCGTCCACCCGCAGCAGGCCGATGCTCTCCAGCCACTCGGCCAGGCCGCTGTCGAAGTCGATGTCGATGCGCGTGAAATTGCCCGCGTTCATGCCGGCCAGGTGGGCGATCAGCGCCTTGGCGCTTTCGGCATCGGGCGCCACCACCGGGCCGATGGCGTGCCCGCGGCCGAAGCGCCGCAGCAGGGCGAAGCCGCGCTGCTCGCCGTCGTGGTCCAGTACCACGCAGGCATCGCTGCGCGCCACCAGGTCGTCGATGAGCGCATCGCGCGGCATGCCGCGCGCCTGGGCGTCGAGCCGGTGCAGCGCGGCGGCCTCGTTCATGCCCGAAGGCCGCAGGCGCCAGCCCGGGGGCAGGGCGATGAGCGGCGTCGGCCGGGCCGTGCCCTGGTGCTGGCGCACCTCGCCCGTGCGCACGAAGCCCAGGCGCTCATACAGGCCGCGCCCTTCGGGGGTGGCGTGCAGCAGCACGGTGTGGTCCTGCAGCCCGTCGAGCAACGCGGTCATCAGGCGGTGGCCGATGCGGCGGCCCTGGCATGCCGGCGTGACCAGCACCAGGCCGATGGTGGCGTGCCGCTCGCCCCATTTCCAGCGCTGCGCGGTGGCGATCGTCTGCCCGTCGCGCTCGGCCACCAGGCCCTCGGAATGCGCGAACACCTGCTCCCAGTCGGCCAGCCGGTGCGGCCAGCGCAGTTCGGCCGACAGCGCCTGCGCCTGGGGCAGGTCGTCGGGGTTCATGGGGCGCAGCAGCACGCCGTCCTCGGCGGTGGCGGGGGTGGCGGGCAGGGCGGTGGAGAGCATGGGCGGTGTCCTCGTTGCGAAGCGTTGCGGTGGGATCGGGCGCCTATCTTGGACGACATCGGTGCGCCGCACCACCCTGAATCCGGGTTTGCCCGCAACTTGCAAGCATCGTCTGCGAGGCGTGTCCGTTTTGCAATTCGCTGCGGTGGCGCGGTGCGTTACGGGCACAAATGCTGGACCTTCCTGCCTAGCATCGAAGCACCTTTTCCAGACCGGTGCGCAGGCCCCTGCGCGCCCCACGTTCCATGCTGCTTTTCGATCCCCGGTCCATCGCCGTTCCCGCCGGCCACTTCATCGGCGGGCGCCTCGTGCCCGATGCCGGCCGCATCGCCGTGCTGCGCCCCTCCGACGGCGAATGGCACGCCGACCTGCCGCTGGCCGACGCCGCCACGGTGGATGCCGCCGTGCAGGACGCATGGCACGCCTGGCGCACCACCGACTGGGCACGCCGCGCCCCGCGCGAGCGGGCCCGGGTGCTGCGCCGCTGGGCCGACCTGATCGAGGCCGACGGCCCGCACCTCGCGCCGCTGGAAGCCGTGTGCTCCACGCGCCCGGTGCGCGATGCCGCCGCCTGGGACGTGCCGTTCACCGCCGAAGGCCTGCGCTTTTTCGCCGAATACGCCGACAAGCTGGGCGGCGAAGTGGCCGCCACGCGGCACGACCATCTGGGCATGGTGGTGGCCGAGCCCTACGGCGTGGTGGGCGCCATCACGCCCTGGAATTTTCCGCTGGTGATGATGTCGTGGAAGGTCGGCGCGGCGCTGGCCGCAGGCAACGCGGTGGTGCTCAAACCCTCCGAGATGACGCCGTTTTCCGCCGTGCGCCTGGCCCAGCTGGCGGTGGAGGCGGGCGTGCCGCCGGGGCTGTTCAACGTGGTGCAGGGCGATGGCCGCACCACGGGCGACGCGCTCACCCGGCACCCGAAGATCGCCAAGATGACCTTCACCGGATCGACGCGCACGGGCGCCGCCATCATGGCCAGTTGCGCGCTGCAAGGCCCCAAGCCCGTCACCCTGGAGCTGGGCGGCAAGAGCCCGCAGCTCGTCTTCGACGATGCGCCCGGCATCGACCGGCTGGCCGGCATCATCGCCGGAGCCATCACGGGCAACGCCGGCCAGGTGTGCGTGGCGGGCTCGCGCCTGATCGTGCAGCGCGGCATCGCCGAGGCGCTGGTGGAGCGCATCGCCGCCCGGTTCGCGGCGTTGCGGCCCGGCGCCACCTGGGACGACGCGGCCACGCTGCCGCCCATCATCTCGGCGCCGCAGGCCGCGCGCATCCTCGACATCGTGGAGCGTGCGCGGGACGCGGGCGCGCAACTGCGCTGCGGCGGGGGGCTGTACGACGAGGTCGCCGGCGGCGCCACGGGCGGTGCGTATTTCCAGCCCACGCTGATCGAAGGCGTGGCGGCAGGCAGCCCCGCCGTGCAGGAAGAAATCTTCGGCCCCGTGCTCACGGTGCAGACCTTCGACACCGAGGAAGAAGGTCTCGCCCTGGCCGCGCACGAACACTATGGTCTCGCGGCCGGCGTGCACACGGCGGACATCGGCCGCGCGTTACGCGCCATGCGCGGCATCAGCGCCGGCACGGTCTGGATCAACCGCTACGGGCGCAGTGCGGACTTCGTCATTCCCACCGGCGGCTACCACCAGTCGGGCATCGGCAAGGACCTGGGGCGCCAGGCCGTGGAGGCGAACCTGCGCTTCAAAAGCGTGCTCATCGACTTTGCTGCGGCCCCCTAATAGTGCTTACCCGCACGCCCGCGGTGCAGACCGCATGGCATGCCGCAAGCCCCCCGGCAAACCGCAGCTTTCTCGCGCCGCACCCCCGCATTTCCCTATGACACCCGCAAATCCGCGTGCTTCAATCACTTCGTAATGACACCGTCGCAAACGCCGGATAAGGCACTGCGAACCGCCCCGGTCGGTGACCGGTCAAACCCGAGGACTTCGAGACCATGACATTCCGTCCCAAGTACGTGACCTTCGATTGCTACGGCACGCTCACCCGATTTCGCATGGGCGAGATGACGCGCGAACTGTTCGCCGACCGCATTCCGGCCGAACGCATGGAGCAGTTCATCGCCAACTTCAGCGCCTACCGTTTCGACGAAGTGCTGGGCGACTGGAAGCCGTACGAAGTGGTGCTGAAGAACGCCGTGCGCCGTCTTTGCAAGCAATGGAAGATCCAGTATTTGGACGCCGACGGCCAGAAGTTCTACGACGCCGTGCCCACCTGGGACCCGCACGCCGACGTGCCCGCGGGCCTGGCCAAGGTGGCCAAGGAGATTCCGCTGGTGATCCTGTCCAACGCCTCCGACGATCAGATCCAGAAGAACGTCGCCATGCTCGGCGCGCCGTTCCACCGCGTGTACACCGCGCAGCAGGCCCAGGCGTACAAGCCGCGCCTGCAGGCGTTCGAATACATGCTCGACTCGCTGGGCTGCAACCCCGAAGACGTGCTGCACGTGTCCTCCAGCCTGCGCTACGACCTGATGTCGGCCGACGACATCGGCATCAAGCACAAGGTGTTCGTGAACCGTGGCCACGGCCCGGGCAACGCGGCCTACACCTACGTGGAGATCGCAGACATCGGCGGTCTGCCGGGCGTCGTCGGCCTCTGATCGAACCGGCTCTCTCCACCCACCGCACGGCCCTGTCCATGAAGCTCGAGTCCTACTGGAACGATTCGGTGCCCCCGCTGGCGCTGGCCCCGCACGATCTGCCGCGGCAGGTCGATGTGGCCGTCGTCGGCGCCGGCTTCACCGGCCTGTCGGCCGCGCTGGCCCTGGCCCGGCGCGGTGCGAGCGTGGCCGTGCTGGAGGCGGGCGCCACCGTGGCGCCCGAGGCATCGGGCCGCAATGGCGGCCATGTGAACAACGGCCTGGCGGTGGACTACGCCGAGGTAGCCGCCAAGGTGGGCGTGGCGCAGGCGCGCGACTGGTACCACGCGTACGACGCGGCGGTGGACACCGTGGCGCGCATCGTGCGCGACGAAGCCATCGACTGCGACTTCCTGAGGCACGGCAAGCTCAAGCTGGCCACCCGGCCCCAGCACTTGGCGGCGCTGCGGCGCAGTGCCGAGCGGCTCATCACCGACGGGGTCGATACCGACATCAAGATCCTGGGCGCCGCCGAGGTGCGCGACGAGGTGCAGAGCGACCGCTTCGAAGGCGGGCTGCTGTACCAGCGCAGCGGCCAGATGCACATGGGCCGGTTCGCTCAGGGCCTGGCCGTGGCGGCGCAGCGCCAGGGCGCGCAGATTCACACCGGCACCTGCGTGGATCGCATCGTGCGCGAGCAGGGCCAGGCGCACCGCCTGCACACCGCGCGCGGCACCGTGCAGGCCAGCCAGGTGCTGCTGGCCACCGGCGCCTCGCGCCACGGCGGCTACGGCACGTTCGGCTGGCTGCGCCGGCGCATCGTGCCCATCGGCAGCTTCATCGTGGTGACCGAACCGCTGGGCGCGGAGCGCGCGCAGGCCCTGCTGGCGGGGCGGCGCACCTACGTCACCATCGCCAACATCCACCATTACTTTCGCCTCACGGCCGACCACCGGCTGGTGTTCGGCGGGCGGGCGCGTTTCGCCATCTCCAGCCCGCAGCAGGACGCCGCCAGCGGCGAGATTCTCCGCAAGGGCCTGGCCGAGATCTTTCCGCAACTGGGCCGCGTGCGCATCGACCACTGCTGGGGCGGCCTGGTGGACATGACGCAAGACCGCCTGCCGCACGCCGGCGAGCGCGACGGGTTGTTCTATTCCATGGGCTACAGCGGGCACGGCACGCAGATGTCGGTACACATGGGCGAGCGCATGGCCGCCGTGATGGCGGGCGATGCGCAGGCCAACCCCTGGCGCGGGCGCGACTGGCCCGCCGTTCCCGGCCACTTCGGCCCGCCGTGGTTCCTGCCGGCGGTGGGGCTGTATTACCGCC
>Ga0308157_10003872_pt1 | contig 20861 bp, 16 predicted proteins | sample PhyBR1_FD_201035 | JGI IMG/M metagenome (GOLD analysis project Ga0308157, IMG submission 201035) | Phyllosphere microbial communities from UC Gill Tract Community Farm, Albany, California, United States - DLSLB.R1 | ecosystem: Host-associated > Plants > Phyllosphere > Unclassified | place: USA...
CCTATAATTTTGCAGGAAAAGAGAATACTACTATTACCTTTCTATCCTAAATACAGGCTTGTTGCCTAATGATCTGTTCAGGTTTGGTAGTAAAAGAGTAAAGGGATTAACATTCCGAACGGTCTGCAAGACTAATGACAATTGATAACCTTATTCTTTACTCTCTTTTCCTTTTTGTTTATCAAATCTAATATTTTGTAAACATAGGATGACAAACAAACTGTCAAAAACTAAATTATTACTAAATAGGGACAATCATATTTATTTACATTTCCTCGTTATTTTCATAACCATAGAATTTCGGAATTCTCCAATGGTATTTTACGGCTAATGTTCTGATAGCAACAATCAAGATAATTGTAGAGATCTGAACCAATGTATAAGGCCAGCCTGTAAATCTTGACATCAGCAGGAAAATTCCGCCACCAACAATGCATGCTGTTGCATAGATTTCTTTCCTGAAAATCAGAGGAATCCTGTTCAGTAAAATATCCCGGATAATTCCCCCGAAACAGCCCGTAATCGTTCCCAGCGTAAGACAAATCAACGGATGCAGACCAGCGGTTATTCCTTTCTGAATACCGATTATCGTAAACAGACCCAGTCCGAAACTGTCAAAAATAAATAAGGTCACCTTGAAGTTTTTCTCAATAGATTTAAAAACCATTGAGAATACACAGGTAAAGAATATCAGTGAGCAGGTCAGCATATCTGTCATCCAGAACACAGGAACATCTAAAAGCAAATCTCTAACAGTTCCGCCACCAACAGAGGTAACGAATGCGATAATCAACACGCCAAACGGGTCGAGACGCTTCTGCATTGCCGCAAAACTGCCAGACATTGCAAAGGAAATGGTTCCGAGAACTTCTATGATGAGATTGAGCTGCTGATGCACGTTGGTGGATAATTGATGGTTTATAAATTGTAAATGATGAATGATGAAAATTAGATAAAAATAACCGTTAATAAAAATCGATTATCGATTATCATTTAGCATCTATAAAGTCAGTTCTACAAGAACCGGACAATGGTCAGAATGTTTGACTTCTGCTAAAATTACTGCTCTGGTCATTTTGTCTTTCAAAGGTTCAGATACAAAATTATAATCCAAACGCCAGCCTTTGTTCCTTGCTCTGGAACCCGCTCTGTAACTCCACCAGGAATATTGATCCGGCTGATCGTTAAAATACCTGAAACTGTCTATGAGTTGATTTTCAGCCATAAAGCTGGTCATCCATTCGCGTTCCATAAGCAGGAAACCGGAAGTATTGGCCAAACCAATGGGATTATGAATATCAATAGCCTGATGACAGATATTGAAATCGCCGCTGATAATGAGGTTCGGGATGGTTTTTCTGAGTTCTCTGATGTAAGCCAGAAAATCAAAGCAGAACTGCATCTTGAAATCAAGTCTGTCAATATTTGAAGCAGAAGGCACGTAAACAGAAATCACCGAAAATCCATCAAAATCTGCACGGATTATTCTGCCCTCGCTGTCATAATGCTCGATGCCGCAACCAAATTCTACATGATTGGGTTTGATTTTGGAAGCGATGCCTACGCCACTATAACCTTTCCTAATGGCCGAATGCCAGTAACTGTGATATCCCAGCTTCTCGAAACTATCAATATCGATCTGATCATTTCCTGCTTTACTTTCCTGGATGCAGATCACATCAGGATTAGCAACATTCAGCCAGCCGAGAAAATCTTTGGTAAAGGCGGCACGGATGCCATTGACGTTATAGGAAATGATTCGCATCTGTTATAATAATTGAATATTGATAGTTGATAAGTGATTAATTCTTCAAAGTTCGGTAATTTGAATGGAATGGTCAAAAGAAATACAAAACCTCTGCATAGCCCCGATGGTAGCGGCATCCTTTTTTGAGCGAGGCGGCGGAGCGCAGCGGAGCCGACCGAGCGAAAAAAAGATACAGCGGACAGCGGGATGGATATTTATTCTGTAACCCTAACGTATTGCTCCCAAAAAAATAAAAAGGCGGAAAAGGTAATCAATCTTTTCCGCCCAATAAACCCAAATCAAATAAACTATGAAAAAAACTATTTGGGCTCTAATATGCTTATCGGGATAATGACCTCTTCCAGAGAGATTCCCCCGTGCTGATAAGTGTCTTTGTAGTAATTCACAAAGTGATTATAATTCTTCGGGTATGCGAGGAAAATGTTATTCTTCGCAAAAATATATTTTGAACTCAGGTTTCCTTTTGGCAGGAAAAGCTTATCCGGATTACTGATAGCCCAGACATCCTTGTCATCATAAGTGAGGCTTCTTCCTGTCTTGTACCTGATGTTGGTAGAGGTTTCCCTGTCTCCTACCACCTTACTAGGTTTTTTAACATAAACTGTGCCGTGGTCTGTCGTAATGACCAATTTAAAGCCATTTTCTGCCGCTGTTTTTATAATTTTGATGAGCGAAGAGTTCTCGAACCAGTTATACGTCAGCGACCTGAAGGTCTTATCATCTCTAATCAACTGATTGACAATATTATTGTCGGTTTTTGCGTGCGATAAAATATCAATAAAATTATATACGATGACTAATAAGTCATTGTTTTTATGCTGATTGAAATCATCCAGAATTTTACGTTCAAAATCGGCATTTAGGATTTTCAGATACTTCATCGATTTTCCTGATAAACCAATCCGTTTCATCTGGTCTTCCAGGAAATCTCTTTCGTGCTCGTTCTTGTTACCTTCTTCATTGTCATTGAACCAATATTCCGGGAATCTTTTCTCAATCTCCGAAGGCATTAATCCTGCAAAAAATGAGTTTCTTGCATACTGTGTAGCCGTTGGCAGAATACTGAAATAATAGTCCTCCGAAGTTTTATTATAGAATTTAGTAAATAATGGCTCTATGACCTTCCATTGGTCATATCTCAGGTTATCAATCATCAGGAGAAGAACTTTTTCTTTATCCAGTTCAGGCTTCACCTTATCCTTGAAGAGTGTATGGCTCATCATCGGTTTGTCATTGCTATGAAGCCAGTCTTCATAATTATTCTCGATGAATTTTGAGAACTGGATGTTTGCCTCTTCTTTCTGATTCTGAAGCAAGTCTGCAAACTCACTGTCAAAGACCTTGTCAAATTTGATTTCCCAGTTGAGTATCTTTTTATAATATTCTGCCCAGTCCTGATAGGTCCTAAGATAAGATAGTTCCATACTGAGATTTCTGAACTCCTGCTGGTAATCTATGATGGTCTTCTGCTCCACCAAAGATTCACTCTGCAGATTTTTCTTCAACGAAAGCAGAACCTGATTCGGATTGACCGGCTTCAGAATATAATCCTCAATCTGTGACCCGATTGCCTGCTCCATAATATGTTCCTCTTCACTTTTGGTAACCATCACGATTTTCAGAGCATTATCCTTTTCCTTAATCATAGGAATAGCTTCTAATCCGGAGATTCCCGGCATATTTTCATCCAGCAGTGTTAATGCGAATTTTTCTTTTTCAATGATTTCAAGCGCCTCGTTTACATTATTTACAGGCGTTACTTTGTAACCCTTATTCTCCAAAAAGACAATATGAGGTCTCAGCAAATCCACTTCATCATCTATCCATAAAATTTTTCCTGACATATATACTTGTATGTTTAATTATTTCTCTATCAAAATTATGACCAAAATATCATAATAATAATTAATTAACTCAATCCGGAAGTTAAATATTAGTTAAAGAAAAAAATAATTTATTTATTTTTGGTAAAACTATTTCTGTGATAAAAAAAATTTTAAAAATCTTACTTATTTTCTCGTTCGGAATTATATATTCTCAGGATTTTGAATGGGGGAAAGTTTCACAAGAAGAAATTGATTTAAAAAGTGTTTCTTTTGAACCTGGGGCTGATGCTGTAACTTTGAAAGAATATGGAGAGCTAAAGATAGATTATGTCGGCTATGAACTGGAAGAGCATATTAGAATGAAAATATTATCTTCTAACGGATTTCCATTTGCACAAAAAAAATGGAGTTATAGCTCTAAGAACAGATTTGATAAAGTCATCTTCCGAGAAGCTCAAACCATCAATATCGTAGAAGGAAAAACAGTTATTACGCCGATTGACAAGAAGGATATTCTAGTTTACAATAAAAGTAATGATGTTGAAGAACTAGCAATTGCGTTTCCTAATGTGAAGGTTGGATCTATCATAGAATATAAAGTAAAAATAATAAGACCTTATAATATTTATTATTCAGCGTGGAACTTTCAAAATGCAATTCCTACAATTTTTTCAAAATTAAAACTAAAATCAGCCTCAGGAACATATAATCTTATTTTCCCAACACCTATGCTTGCAAAAAAATATAGAAACAAAAGTAAAGAAAGAGAATGGGAAATAAGTAACATACCGAGTTACAACAAATATCATCATATTTATAGTATCTCTGATAATATCGAAAGAATAATATTCCAATATACTTCTGCAAAAAATTTTTCAGGAACTTACTACTCAGAAAATACTTGGGAGGGTTTTAGAAAATTAATTAACAGTAAAAAAGAAAAAAGTATTGAAGATTTAGATTTTAAAGAATTTGCTAATAAAATTCCAAACGGAATCAATAAACTGGAAACTGTAAAAAATTGCTTAAAGTTTCTGCGAGATAATTATAAATGGGACGAATATTATGCTACTGATACCGACCGGTTAAAAAGTAATTTTCTAAGAATAAAAAAAGGTAATTCGGCAGATTTTAATATTTTTTTACAAGGTATTCTCAAAGAAAAAAAAATAAATTCCCAATTGGCTGTTAACAGCCTGAGAAGCAATGGAAGAATTGTTGTTGGTTATCCTATTTTGTCAAAACTTCAGACTTTGGTAACAATAGTCAGTATAGATAATCTTGAAAAATTAATGTTAGACGCTGCTATTTCCAAACCTGAAGATGTACACTATCTATCGAAAAACTATTTCAATCACTTAGTTTATGGTTTAGATAATATAGATAACAATTTTATTGAGGTATCTCCAACTCTCTCGGAGTATGTTTCTCAGCAAGAACTCGAAATCAAAACCGATTCTCTAAATCTAAAAATCCGAGACCAATACAATGGTTATTTTGAATTGTCAGATTATAACAGTCAATCAGCAATTAAAGAACCCGTAATTAACATCAAGCAAGGTGATAAAAAGGAATTAGATGAATGGAAAATAAACTACCGGCATATATCTGTGGAAAAACCTAATGAAACATTTGTTACTCTAGAAAACCCTTTTACAGATATTATAAAAAATTTGAGTGTAGAAAAAGAGAGAGATTATCCCATCGAGTTAGATTTTCCTTTTTTAAAAACCATTCAGATGAAAGTAAAAATCCCTGAAGGTTATAAAATTGAAACAAACAATTTTCAAGAAAAAATATCTTCCTTTAATGGAAACCTGCAATATGTCCAAGAAATCCAGGAAAAGGGAGAAGAAAGCACAATAACTTGGTCTTTGCTTATAAATAAACTAATCTTTGACAACAGTGAGATACCTGAGTATAACAATTTCATTAATGATGTTTCAAATACTTTCTCAAAAATAATTGCCCTAAAGAAGAAATAAAAAAGCAAACCAATACGTTTGCTTTTTCAATGTTTTAATTTTAATTAGAATAACTCATCAGCTCTTTTTTGCTGGAATTATATAAGTGAAATTCCAGCATTTTGAAGGAATCTCTCGGGATGATGGTCACCCATTTTTTATACTTCAGAAACCACTTATTTTGGATGCTTGCCAGCCCTTTTGTTAGATAAGCTTCCAGAAATGGATGGACGTGCAGGAAAAGTTTTCCTTTTTCCTTTTGCATTATCGTCCTGATAGACTCTTCCATTCTTTCCACAATCACGATTGGAGCAATAATTTCGCCGTCTTTGTTCGGATTTTCCTCGGAAGTCTCGATGTGCTTTTCCGGTCTCACACGCTGTCTGGTCATTTGGATAAGACCAAATTTGGAAGGTGGAAGAATCTTGTGTCTCGCTTTATCTCGCTTCATCTCTTCACGGAAATGTTCGTAGAGTTCTTTCCTGTGTTCCGGATCAGTCATATCAATAAAATCCACTACGATGATTCCACCCATATCGCGCAAACGAAGCTGTCTTGCAATTTCAGTCGCTGCCATTTTGTTGACATTGAGACCGTGGGTTTTATTTGTGTTGGCAGATGAGATATTGTTTCCCGAATTGACATCCACCACATGGAGCGCTTCCGTATGCTCGATGACGAGATAAGCACCTTTGGAACTCGGGATATTTACATGTTTCCCAAAACTTTGTTTCAGCTGTTTCTCGACATTATAATATTCCAGAAGCGGAATATGAGAATCATAGAACTGCACGATATTCTTGCGTTCCGGCGCAATGACCTCGATGTAAGCCTTCATATCATCCACCATTTTTTCATCATCACAGATAATGCTTACGAAATCCTGGTTGAAGTTGTCTCTCAGAATAGAAGATGCTTTGTCTTCCTCACTAAGAACCTTGCTGGGAACTTTATTCTTCTGAATATTTTTGAAAGTGGTTTCCCATTTTTTGATGAGCTGGTTCATATCATTATGAAGCTCTGCTACTTTTTTTCCTTCTGCAACGGTTCTGATGATCACCCCGAATCCTTCCGGGCGAATACTCTCAATAAGGGTTTTCAGTCTCGTTTTCTCTTCCGGGTTAGCAACTTTTTTGGAAACCGATATTTTGTTGTCAAAGGGAATCAAAACCAGGAAACGTCCTGTGAGTGAAATCTGCGTTGAGATTCTCGGACCCTTCGTAGAAATAGGCTCCTTTGTTATCTGAAGTAAGACCAGATCTCCTGCTGTAAGCACTTTATCAACCGTTCCCATCTTATTGATGTCATTGGCTTTCTCAAAGTTTTTAAGGCTTGGCGACTGTTGTTTCTTGGAAATCGTGTTTTTCAGGAACTTCTGATAAGAGAGAAATTGAGGTCCCAGATCCTGATAATGTAAGAATGCATCCTTATCCGTGCCGATATTTACGAAAGCGGCATTCAGATTAGGTGCCAGTTTTTTGATTTTTCCAAGGAACAGATCACCAACTACAAAGTCTGTTTTGGTCTCCTGTTCGTGAAGCTCGAAAAGACGGCCATCTTCCAATAAAGCAATTTTTGAAGCATCTCCATCATTGGAAATAATCAGTTCTTTCTTCATAACTTCATAAAAAGGTTTTATTAAAATTAGGTTGTAAATATAAAACAAAAATATAGCTGGCGAGATGCCAACTATATTTAATATGTTTAAGACTCAAAAAGGCTAAATTATTTTTTCTTTTTGTGTCTGTTTGCTCTTCTTCTTTTCTTTCTTTTGTGGGTTGCTACCTTGTGTCTTTTTCTTTTCTTTCCGCTTGGCATAATTTATATTTTTTTATACTGTTAATATTCGCACTAATTATTTCACTGCAACTTTGGTCTTCACTTTCTCCACAAAAGTTTTTGAAGGTTTGAAAGCAGGGATATTATGAGCAGGGATTTCTATTGCCGTATTTTTAGAGATGTTTCTACCTGTCTTAGCCGCTCTTGTTTTGATAATAAAAGAACCGAATCCTCTTAGGTAAACGTTATCTCCATTATACATAGAGGTTCTGATTTCCTGCATAAAAGCTTCGATAACTTTCTGTGTATCATTCTTTTCTACTCCCAGCTTGTTCGAGATGGTATTTACCAATTCTGCCTTTGTCATTTTCTAATTTTCTTTATATTTTTGGTGTGCAAATATAAAACATATTTTTGAAAACAAACAAACAAAATGCTGATTTTCTTCACATTGGAAAAAAGCTTACGAAGTGGTACGATGCCAATGCCAGACAACTTCCCTGGAGAGAAAACCAGCATCCTTATAATGTATGGATATCGGAAATAGTCCTGCAGCAAACCCAGGTAAAACAAGGACTCGGCCATTTTCTCAGATTCTTGGAGAGATTTCCCACCGTTCAGGATCTTCACAAAGCCTCCGAAGATGATGTTTTACTTTACTGGAAAGGGCTTGGCTATTACTCAAGAGCGATTAATCTTCATAAGGCTGCTCATCAGATTATCGAAGAATTTGATGGACAGTTTCCTGATAATTATAATGATATCCTGAAACTGAAAGGTGTTGGCAAATATACAGCGGCAGCAATTGCCAGCATTTGTTTTGACGAAAAAGTCCCTGCCGTTGACGGCAATTTTTACAGGGTTTTGTCAAGGATTTTTGCAGATGATTTTGATATCTCGGGTTCCAAAGCATTTCAATATTTTTCGGATTTGGCTTTGCGAATGATGACGGAAGAAAAACCAGGTGAATTCAACCAGGCGATTATGGACGTCGGTTCGGAAATATGCAGACCAAAGAACCCGCTTTGTATGTTCTGTCCTGTAAACAAAGATTGTATAGCGTTCCAGACGGGACGGATTTCTGAATTTCCTGTGAAGACAAAAAAAACAAAAGTGTCGGATTTGAACCTGAGATATTTTTTTGTAAAACATCAGAACCAATTCCTCATCAGGCAAAGAGGTAATGACTTCATCTGGAAAAAATTGTACGAATTCCCTACCTCAATCCCTGAAAACTGGGAAGGTTATGTAATTAATTCTAAAATTGTCAGCCATAAGCTAACGCACAAAAACGTATCTATTGAAATCAACACAGTCGATATAAAATCTCAAAATGATTTTAAAGCATTTGCGAAGGATAATAATTTTCTGATAGTTAATAAAGCTGAAGCCGACGAAAAATCTTTTCCAAAGCCACTTCAGGTGATTTATGAATCTATTTTTAAAGCTGTATAAGAAAATTACTGAGACTCTGAGACTCTTCCAACCCAAGTTTCTTTCTCAGCCTGGATCTGGCAACTACTATGCTATGCGGACTTTGCTGTGTAATAGCAGAAATCTCTTTGGAGGAAAGATTCTGCCTCAGAAACACACAAAGACGAAGCTCATTCTTGGTGAGTGAAGGATATCTTTCCAATAATTTTTTATAAAAATCTTCGTCGGTTTCTATAAAAAGTTTCTCGAAGTCCGATTTGTTAAGCGCCTGGGAACCTTTTTTAAAGTCCATAATGATCCGTGAGATCATTTTCCGGTCATCTTCATATTTCGGATCCATTTCTTTCAGTTCCTTGTGAGTGGTCTGGAAAATTTCGGAAGCCTGCATCATTTTGACAGCGTTATTGGCCAGTTCCTTGTTTTTCTCATTGAGTTTTTTGGAGAGCAGCCTGTTTTCTGCCGCTTTTTTCTCCGACTTACTCTTCTGTAGCTTGAACATCAGTAAAACAATCACTGAAAAAAGAAGTAAAACAACGATCCCAAATATGAAATAACGCTCCCTTTTTTTCTGCTGCTGAAGCAATTCTTTCTGCTTATTTTTCTCTTCAAATTCAGATTCCAGCCGGGATACTTTCTTTGCGTTTTCTTTATTAATATTAGTTTCCGACAGAGATTTCGCTATATGAAGATAATACAGCGCACTTTTAAAATCTTTTTCTTTCTCAAAATACGAAACCAGCTTTTCCGAAGATGACAGTTTGATATCGGAAAAATCACTCCTGTTGGCAATATTAAAAGCATTGGAAAGATAATAATAAGAAGAATCCTGGCGAACCGGACTTGCGAGATAAATAGTCCCGATATCTGTATACAGACTTGCCAGATCATAATCGGAATTAATTTTCTTAGCGAGACTGATTCCTTTTGACAGATTAGCAATTGCCAGATCCAGCTCCTTCAATTTGACATTGACATCAGCAATATTTTCATAAGCGATAATGATGTTGAAGGTATCCTTCAGGATTTCGTTCCGCGATTTGAATTCTTTCAGCATCTCTAATGCCCGGGCATAATTTCCGTGTTCTTTTTCCAGAACTGCAAGATTATTATAAATAAGAGAGCCTTCTACATTTTGGCCAGCCTTGTTAGATTCAAATTTATTCAGTGCCTGCTCCCAGAAATAGCGGGCTTTCTTATAATTGCCCATTGCATAATAGCAACCACCAATATTATTAAGAATCGTGAAGGCTCTGCCAGACTGCTTTTCATTTTTAATTTCCAGAGCTTTATAATAATAGCTAAGAGCCAGATAGTAAGACTCCTGATCCTTATAACAGTTACCGGCAGTGACATAAAGCTCAATTTTTGTAGAATCCGGGATTTCCTTTTCAAACCGTAAAGCTTCCTGGATATAACTCATAGATTTGATCCGGTTATTATTATTTTCCCGGATCAGATTCACCAAATGTTTTACGTATGCATCAGAATTCTTACCATTCTGTGCATTAAAAAACAAGGCGAAAAGTACAAAAAACAAGGCTAAAACAGTCCGCATCCTCCTGAAGTATTAATCAAATTTAAGATTATTTTTTTATTGTTTTTAATCGTATTTCAAATCATTGATTATCAAATAATTAAAAAAATTGTATATAAAATGTTACCTCACTAAAACTCAAGTATTTATAATGTTACCCCAGAAAAAATTGAAAACTTATCATCGATATGTAACATTGCATCAATTAATCATAAAAAATTAAAGAAATGAGTGTAAAATTACTATTAAGAGGCTTGATTTTGTTCTTTTTCGGACTCTTCAATGCACAGCAGATCATTCTGGATACATCTTTGGTATCTGATGTACGCGGAACCATAGATGAATGGTGGTACTGGTCTGGCGGTTTTCCAGTATTAGGAACAGGATTTACGCCAAATTCAAAAGTCACGGTTTTCGCAACAGATCCGGACGGGAAAAGGTGGAGAGATTTTGAAGGCACAGCAGACAGTACCGGAAAATTCTCAATACAAATCAGTGCAAAGAAAAATAAATCCGTAAAAGGTACGCATATTGTAAAAGCGACCGATGCAAACGGTAAAACAGCAAGCGCTGATTTAACTGTCATTTCGAACCCAAATGATGTAATCCCTGTCACTACGAATTTCAAATATCTGACAATGGATCAGTTTTTTGATTTCGGTTTAAAGCTTCATGCAAGTAATATTGAGCCTAATGCCCAGGTTGTTGTTCATTTATTTTCACCAAATGAATCAGGCTCTGGAATTACCGGACAATACTACGCTGATGAGAATGGAAATTTCGACATTTCTTTTAACGGCAACACAAAAACGTATCCCTGGGGAGACACAATGCCTGACATTGCAGGAACATGGAGAGTGAGCGTGACTGAATACAATTCTAATTATTTTGGAAGTACTGAATTCAGGATCTTACCAAATAACCCAACCCCGCTATCCTATGATCCTATTGGCAAAGTTGAAAACTTTATCCCCTCAACACCTATAACCCGTTTTGAAATCAATGGTGTTGGCTACAACTCAGACCCGAACAGCTCCGAATTTTATGAAGATATGACCAGTAGTGTATTTAACCTTCAGGCCGGACAGACTTATAATGTAAAAATAAAGGGTCAGAATCGAGTAAGTTATGCGCCTGACACATATACACTTTTTATAGACTGGAATCACAATGGTATTCTGGATGAAGATAATGAAATCATCAGTGAAGGTTATATTTTCAACTCAACCGGCGTTGATGACAAATTCACAGAATTCCCAATCACCGTTCCGCAAAATGCGCTTAACGGAAATACAAGAATAAGAGTCCTGAAAATGCAATCTGTAACAGAATATTCTATGTTCTGGCCGATTGGCGCGTCTGGATATTATTACAATTCGGGGCAGGCGGAAGATTACACACTTAATATTACCAGCGGAATGGCGGATCCTGGCTGTGAGTTTACCTGCCCGGCGGACATCAGCATTAATACAAATCCCGGCGCAACTACTGCTAAAGTTAATTACGCACTTCCTTTTGCTTGTTCTGGAAATTCTGCAGCCTCTTGCAACATCAATTATCCGAGTAATAATTTCCAAAGTTTGGTTAGCTTTAGTAATGTTTTGGTAGCAAATGATTTCATTGTGCCTGCAGGACAAACACTTAAGGTTAATAAAATAGCACCTAATTTCGTTAGATTTTCTTACGGCACAAGCGTTTATATCTATAAAGACAACAACGGCCAGCCGGGTGAACTTGTAAAATCATTCGACAATCTTACTTATGAATCTCAGACTCAAATCGGAATTGCAACCAACGGATTTCCGGTGTACGAAGTTAATATAAAACTACCCGAAACAGTAGAACTGCAAAGCGGAAAATATTGGGTGGCAATGCAAGGACAAGGACCGCTGGTTTCCTGGGAAGCCAAAACCGGCGACGGCACAACTTCGAACACTTACATTTCCGGCAATAGCGGTAATAACTGGACCGTAAAAGACGGGCTGGACGGTGTTTTCAAAGTTTATTATGAATGTAACGCAGCTGCGCCCACTACGGTTCTTGTTCAGGGGAAAGAATCCGGATCAGATTTCCCGGTTGGCGACAATGTTATTGTTCACAATCTGGTAAAAGATGGAGTGATTATAGACACTTGTGTTTTCAATATTCACGTGAATCAGATTATGGCAACAACTGATATTTCAAAAAACAGCATAACAGTTTATCCAAATCCTGTTGGTGACCAGCTAAACATTCAGTCCGACAATAAACTGAACAAAATTGAGATTTATGATATGTCTGGTAAAAAGGTAATGGAGCAGGAAGCAAGTTCAAGATCTTCTGTGCTTAACACTACAAAATTGCCAAAAGGAAATTACATCCTTAAAACCAATGATGGCAAAGAAAACAAATCCTTCAAAATTATTAAGAAGTAGAATTCAGCTTTCATAATTATTTTAATGAGTGCTGCCTTTTCAGGCAGCATTTTTTAGTAAAAAAATACTATATCCTGTTTTAATTCTATATATTTGCAGCACTTTGGTTTCCGGAAATTCCGGGATTAAAAGGGAACGGAGTGCAATTCTCCGACTGTCCCCGCAACTGTAAATCGCAACTATGTATTTTGCAATCTCAGCCATTGTCCGCCACAGACGGATGAGAAGGCGCAAAATCAGCGAAAGTCAGGAGACCTGCCAAAGATAAATTTTAATAAATGCTTTCGGAGGAAAGGCAGGTTATGAAGAAACTTATTTTTGCATTTTTTTTAATCTTATCCTATAGTCAATTTTCCGCTCAGGAATCTTTGATTGATACCGTATATATTGACAATCAATTCAGTAAAGCTTCTAAAACGGCAAAAATATCGAATCTAAATTCTGAAAAAATCCTTCAGAATGCTACTTCTTTATCGGATTTACTGAGATTCCAGTCTAATATTTACATCAAGGAAAACGGACGCGGCGCCACCTCATCGCCATCATTCCGCGGAACAACAGCTTCGCAGACGGCTTTTGTCTGGAACGGCATCAACATCAATTCCATATTTCTTGGCCAGGGCGATATCAATAATATCAATCCGCTGAGCTACGAAAATGTCGGTATCAAATTCGGTGGCGGAAGCGTAATATACGGAAGTGGTGCTATTGGCGGTTCTATACATCTAAACAATGCCTTGGATTTCAACCGGGGTTTTTCAGGAACTTTATTTTCTGAATATGGTTCTTATAAAACACTGAATACACTTTTGAAAGCAAGCTTCAGCAATGAAAAGGTGAGATTTAATTTTAACATCAATCATTCTGAAAGTGATAATGATTTTGAAGTGCCGGAAAAGCAATACATTAACCGAAACGGTGAGTATCACAATACAAGTTTCAATCTTGGTACCGCTTATAAAATTAATCCAAATAATGAATTCTATTGGCAAAGCCAGATCTATGACAGCGATCAGCATTACCCTGTTTTTTCTGAAAATCAAACCAAGACAAAATATCAGGTTCAGACATTCAGAAGCCTGGCCGGCTGGAAATTACATTCCGGAAATTTCAGAAATAACCTGAAGCTGGCTTATCTGGAAGATAATTTCCAGTATTTCAATGATATCGATAAACCAAAAACCAGTGGCGGAACCGGCAAACAATATATTGTAAAAAACGATCTTGACTTTTTGGTTTCAAAAAAATCATCATTCAATCTCATCACAGAATATCAGTATAATGAAGCAGAGGGCTTCGGATCGGGAATTCGAAATCCAAAAAGAAACGCTGCCAGCTTTTCTTTGCTTTACAGAAATCAGCAGACCGAAAAATTTTACTGGGAGCTGGGTGCAAAACAGGAACTTGTAGAAGATTACAAAAGCCCTTTTTTATTTTCTGCGTCAGCAAAATACTTGGCTAAAAGCTGGTATCAGACATCCATTAATATCTCAAGGAATTTCCGTGCTCCGACCTTTAATGATCTCTATTGGAAACCCGGCGGAAACCCAGAACTGAAACCGGAAAATTCTATTCAGACAGAGATGTCGCACAGATTCATTTACAGAAATTTCGTATTAGGTCTTACGCCTTATTATATGCATATCACAGACAATATCGTTTGGATGCAGGGCACATCATTCTGGTCACCGGAAAACATCAGTAAAGTTGATGGATACGGGCTGGAAACGGATTTATCATTCGAGAAACAATTTGGAAAACATCAGGTCAGGAGCAAAATTTCCTATTCTTATACCAAATCTGTGGATCTGGAAACCAAAAGACAACTGATGTATGTGCCGTTTCACCGCATCAACTTCAATACTGATTATCATTATGGCTGGCTTGGAATCTTTGTCCAGGCTTTTTATAACGGAAAAACTTATACTGACACTGATGAAAAGAATTTTTTAGAGGATTATCTGGTCATAAGCGCAGGCTTTAACCTCAACTTTTTAAAGCATTGCAACATCGGAATCCGGGTCAATAACATTACGAATCAGGTTTATCAGTCAGTCGGAAATTATTTTATGCCGAAGAGAAATTACGCCATTAACATAAAATTTAATCTATAAATCAAACCATTATGAAATTAAAACAATTAATTAGCTGGGCTTTTGCGTCACTACTATTGTTCAACATCTCCTGTACGGACGATGAAATCCTGACACCCAATAACGAAATTTCTTACAGCGGGATTTTAGTTGCTAATGAAGGAAGCTTCAAAAATAATAACTCCAGTGTAGACTTTCTGTCATTAGATCTAAGCGATTATAAATCTGACATCTACAAAACAGCCAACAATGAAAATACCGGAGATGTGCTTCAGAGCATCGGATTCAGAGGAACTAATGCTTATCTGGTAATGAACAATACTAACCAGATTACGATAGTGAATCGTTATAATTTCCAGAAAAATGCCGTTGTTACATCCAATCTTTCCAGTCCTAGATACATCACTTTTTCAGAAAGTCAGTATTATGTGACCAACAATAATTTTTTTGGCAGCTATAAACTGAATATCTACAATGCTGCTGATAATGCCTTTATCAAGAGCATTCCTTTCGAAAGATATGCCGAAAAAGTCGTGGAAGCCAATGGAAATATTTTTGTTCAAACAGACGGAACTACCTATGATGATGACTTCAATGAGTTGCCAACCGGCCATACCATTACGCTTATAAAATCCTCCACCAACAGTGTTGATAAAGTGATCACACTGCCGGATTCCGGAATTGTTAAAGATCTCATTTCTTTTGACGGTGCTGCTTATGCCTTATCTTCTACTGCCACAGATTCTTACATCTATAAAATCAGTGGTGACGGAAGTTACACCACTACGAAAATAAGCGGGATAGGAAATGTACAGAAACTGAGAGCCGAGGCAGGTAATTTCTATTTTATTGATGGCGGCAATAAAGTATATTCGAAAAATATCGTGTCCGCTACGGCTGCACCTAAAACCCTCTTCACAGCGCCGGCATCAGTTTACGGATTTGATGTATTCAATGGCGGAATTTTTATTTCCAATGCCAGTTTTACAGGACAAAGCAATTCTTACCTGTACAACGCTTCCACAGGTACTCAGATCAAAACATTCAAATCTGGTATCGGGACGAATGGGTTCTATAAAAATTAATTTTCATCATTTGTGTTTTTGGCCCTGTCGGAATTTTTCCGGCAGGGCTTTTTTATGATTCGGGTTGAGCATAATATTTGCTTCTGAGAGAACAATTAATCTTAAATTTGTAAAAACATTTGCAATGAGGGAAAAAATCGTCATTATCGGAGGAGGTTTTGCAGGACTTCAGCTCGCCCGTCATCTCAACAATAATCCAAGATACAAAGTAATGGTCATTGACAGGATGAACCATCATATGTTTCAACCGTTATTTTACCAGGTTGCAACAGGCAGGATTGAACCATCCAACATTTCTTTTCCCTTCAGAAAGATTTTTCAAAGATCAAAAAACATCCAGTTCCGGATGACGGAAATCGAGAAAATCCTTCCTTCAGAAAATAAGATCATAGGCAAAGACGGCGTCTTTACCTATGACAAGCTTGTAATAGCGACAGGTTGCAGAACCAACTTTTTTGGCAACCAAAAGATGCAGAATCTGGCTTTGGGAATGAAAAACACGCAGGAAGCCATCAGCATCAGGAATCATATTCTGATGACTTTTGAAAAGATGATCATCGAAAGAAAAGCGAGTGATGACGGCAACTGGAACCTGGTGATCGTGGGAAGCGGACCAACTGGTGTGGAATTAGCCGGCGCTTTTTCCGAAATGAAAACCCACATCCTTCCGAGAGATTACCCCAGAATGAATTTCGGGGATCTTAAAATCATCCTGATCAGCTCCGGCGATAAACCGTTGGAAGCTATGAGCCAGGAATCTCAGGATGCCGCAGAGAAATACCTGGTCCAGCTGGGCGTCAAATTCCTGAAAAATGAACGCGTAACCGATTATGACGGTGAGATCATTTATATGCAAAGCGGAAACTCAATTCCTACCAATAATGTGATCTGGGCAGCCGGAGTAACCGGAAATATTATTGATGATTTTAATAAAGAAAACCTGGTAAAAAACCGCTACATCGTTAACCGGTTCAACCAGGTGAAAGGTTATGAGAATATCTTTGCGATCGGTGATATTGCTTATATGGAAACGCCGAAATATCCGCAAGGCCACCCGCAGGTAGCCAATGTTGCAATTAATCAGGGAAAAAATGTGGCCAAAAACTTCCGTAAAAAATCTAAAAAAGACTGGGAAGAATATGAGTATATAGACCGCGGCTCAATGGCTACCATTGGAAAACACAGAGCAGTGGTAGATCTTCCGAAATTTAAATTCCAGGGATTTCTTGCTTGGTATTTCTGGATGTTCTTACATTTGATGCTGATTCTGAGTGTCAGAAACAAAATTGCGATTTTCTTCAACTGGATGTGGAGCTATATCAATAAAGACTCATCACTGAGATTGATAATCCAGCCAACCCGAAGAAATCCTACAGAACAGTAAGAAGACCTCTTAGAGAATAGAGGAATAGAGAATAGATAGTTCTCAAATTCTATTATCTATCCGTCTATTCTCTATTTTCAAAAACAAAAACTATGCGTATCGACATTATCAGCGTACTTCCGGAACTTATGGAAAGTCCTTTCAAAACCTCTATCCTGAAAAGAGCGATGGAAAAAGGTCTGGCCGAAGTTCATTTTCACAACATCCGAGACTGGAGCATCAACAAACACCGCCAGATTGACGATGAACCTTATGGCGGCGGTGCCGGAATGGTGATGATGATAGAACCGCTGGACAAATGCATTTCCGAACTTAAATCTCAAAGGGATTATGATGAAATCATCTACCTTACTCCGGACGGTGAGACTCTGAATCAAAGGATTGCCAATACTTTATCGATCAAAAAGAATCTTATTTTTCTTTGCGGTCATTACAAAGGTATTGACCAGAGAGTCCGTGATTTGCATATCACCAGAGAAATTTCTATCGGCGATTATGTACTAACCGGCGGAGAACTGGCAGCCTGCGTATTGGCAGATTCCGTGATCCGGTTATTACCTGGCGTTTTGAATGATGAGCAAAGCGCACTGACGGACAGTTTCCAGGATGACCTCTTATCGCCACCAATCTATACCAGACCGGAAACTTACAAAGGTCTGTCGGTACCAAAAATCCTTTTGAGCGGTAATTTTTCCGCTATCGAAGACTGGCGGCATGACGAAGCGGTAAGAATTACCAAAGAGCGGCGCCCCGACTTATTGGAATGATTAATGATATAATTTTATAACCTTTCTAATTCTTAGAGAGGTTTTTATTTATTTCAAAAATCATTATCTTTATTTAAAATTGGATATATGCAGAAGACGATTTATAATAAGACAGACCTACGCAATTATGTAAATGACACCATCAACGGAAAAATAAAAACACTTGATTTCTATCTGAACTTCTCTCTCGAAGCCAGCCGCGAGATCAAGAAAACCTCCAAATATGATTCTATAAGAGAAGAGATCCAGGAAGAGATTTATCATCTGGATAAGCAAATGGTTTCCCTCAAAACGATGCAGAAACAGATGAAAAAAGTGCTTAATTCCGCATCAGACATCGTAAAGCTCGGCTCTTTGGTCATTACCAACAAGGCGCGGTTCTACATTTCCGTCTCTCTTGGGGAATTCTTTTTCGAGAATGACCGGTTTTATGCCATTTCGCCAGAAAGCCCGATGGCTCAGATTATGACCGGGAAAAAAGTCGGCGATGATTTTACGCTTAATAACATCCATCAGGAAATCGTGGAAATTATCTAAGTGAAAAAGAAAAAGTGAGAGGGAAAAAGTTTTTCTATTTAATGTCAATTCCAACTTCTGACATCTGAATTCTAACATCTAACATCTGACTTCCTACTTCTGACTTCCAACATCCGACTTCTGAATTCCAAGATCTAACTTCTTTCTCGTATCTTTGAAGTATGGAAAACGCAACAGTCCTCAGACATATCATAGAAGAACGAAGAAGTATCTTCCCGAAAGATTATTCGGATAAAGAAATCCCGCATCATATTATTGACGAGATTCTCAGCAATGCCGTTCTGGCTCCGAATCACAAACGTACAAAACCCTGGCGCTTCAAAGTCTTCAAAGGATATAAAAAGCAAAACCTGGGTGAGGAACTTCAGAAGATTTATAAAGAAACCACAGCAGATTTCCAGTTTCTCCAAAAGAAATATGACGATATTGGCTTTAAAATATCAAAAGCGAATGCGGTAATTTCAATTGTGGTGGAATTCAGCGGACTGGTTCCGGACTGGGAAGAGATTGCAGCAACATCTATGGCTGTACAAAATATGTATCTCACTTGCACGGCTCACAGAATCGGGTGTTACTGGAGTTCTCCAAAACTGGTCAATCATCTTAAAGACGCTCTGAAAATCGAAGACAATCAGCAGTGTCTGGGATTGTTTTATCTGGGAAGTTTGGAATAATTTTTATTTAATCAATTTTAGCTCTCGCTGATTTATCAAATACGGCAAATCTTTATGGTCTATTAATCTGTTAATCTGCAAATATCCGCCGAATCAGCGAGAACTTAATTCTTAATTCATTTTAAACTTCATCAATGCACAACACCTCCATTTTCTGGTTTCGCCGCGATCTCAGGCTTGATGACAATACCGGTTTGTCCGAAGCTTTAAAATCCGGAAATAAAGTCATTCCTATTTTTATTTTTGATAAAAACATCCTGGACCAGTTAGAGGATAAGTATGATCGTCGCGTAGATTACATCCATCAGGCTTTGGAAAAGATAAATGAAGAACTGCACAAGGCTGGAACTTCTCTTCTCACCTATTACGGAAAACCTTTAGATGTTTTCAAAAAATTAATCGCTGACTATGACATCGGATCCGTTTATTGCAACAGTGATTATGAACCTTCTGCCATCAAAAGAGATAATGAAATAAAGGATTACCTCCAATCAAAAAAAATTGATTTTATTGATCTCAAAGATCAGGTCATTTTTGAAAAAAGTGAAATCGTTAAGGACAATAATGAGCCTTACACTGTTTACACACCTTACTCTAAAAAATGGAAGAAAACACTTTCCGAAAAAGATTACAGCAATCATATTCTGAAGAAAGATCAGTTCCGGGAATTGCCAAAGAAAGCCATACTAAGCTTAAAAGACATTGGGTTCGAGAAAACTGATCTGGAATTTGCAGAACCAAAACTGGAATCCAAAATCATTGATGAATATGATAAAAAACGAGATTTTCCAGCATTAGACGCAACAACACATCTTGGAATTGCTCTGAGATTCGGAACGATTTCTGTCAGAAAATGTGTGAAATTTGCCCTAAGTCATAATGAAACATGGCTTAATGAATTAATTTGGCGGGAATTCTTTATGCAGATTTTGTTTCACTTCCCGAAAGTGGTAAATCATAGTTTCAAAGAAAAATATGACAACATCCAATGGCGAAACAATGAGACAGAATTTGAAAAATGGTGCAGCGGCGAAACCGGTTATCCCATTGTAGATGCAGGAATGCGACAGCTGAACCAAACCGGAAGAATGCATAACAGAATTCGGATGGTGGTTGCCAGTTTCCTAACCAAACATCTGCTGATAGACTGGCGCTGGGGTGAAGCCTATTTTGCGAAGAAATTATTGGATTATGACTTGTCTGCCAACAACGGAAACTGGCAATGGGCAGCAGGTTGCGGTTGCGATGCAGCACCCTATTTCAGGGTTTTCAATCCGGATGAGCAAACCAAAAAGTTTGATAAAGAGCTGAAATATATCCGGAAATGGAATCCCGATTTTGAGAATAATGTTTTAGATGACAAAATTGTGGAACACAAATTTGCCAGAGAAAGAGCTTTGAAGACTTATAAGAAAGGATTAGGCTAGTGTTTTGAACCACAAAGCCACAAAAGTTTCTTATAAATCGTCAGTTTGTCATTCCGTAGGAATCCCAACAACCTAGATTCCTACCTTTAGATTTGTATTGTAAAAAATTAATACATTAGAAAGAGCAGAGCATTTAATTAAACTGAAAGATTCCTGTGAATAAAATTCATATTCC
>Ga0308157_10003873_pt1 | contig 20861 bp, 10 predicted proteins | sample PhyBR1_FD_201035 | JGI IMG/M metagenome (GOLD analysis project Ga0308157, IMG submission 201035) | Phyllosphere microbial communities from UC Gill Tract Community Farm, Albany, California, United States - DLSLB.R1 | ecosystem: Host-associated > Plants > Phyllosphere > Unclassified | place: USA...
AATCTCCATTCCCGAACCGATGGGCGGACCGGGAATCGGCACGAATCCGGATGAGATGCTGCTGGGAGCGGCGTCCACCTGTTATATCATTACGTTGGCGGCTATGCTGGAGCGTTCGGCGATTGCGGTGCAGAGTCTGACGCTCGAATCCGACGGCATCGTGGACGTCACGAATAATATTTTTACGTACAAAACGATTACGCATCGTCCGCTGCTCGTACTGGCCGCAGGTCAAGACGAAGAGGTTCGAGTGAAGGCGGAGCGCCTGGCGCACAAAGCCGAAAGCTCTTGCATGATTACGCGCGCGCTTCAGGGTAACGTCGACGTATCGGCAGAGCCGACTATCGTTGTGGCCGAGCGGGCGGATTAAGAAAACTTGGCGCGTCGTAAAAAGGAAACGCGGCAGCGGAACTTCGAGTCGCGCGCAGCGTCTATAGAACGGGGAAGGGAGGGTTACCCTCTTCCTTGTTTGCCGCGCAAGGCAAGGTACTAAATCCTTGTCGGCAAATAGCCGATATACGAGAAAGAACGATTCAACTTTTACATTCACACCAAATACACAGCTCGCGGTATGTCAGCAAACACAGGCATACCCCAGACAGCGCTGAGAGGACGGAATATGATGCAACCGCAGTTTCGGATAGAAAAAGACTTCCTGGGGGCCAAACAGGTTCCAGCAGACGCTTACTACGGCGTACAAACGATGAGAGCGATCGAGAACTTCCCGATTACCGGTTACCGGATTCACGAATCGATGATTCGTGCGCTGGGGATCGTCAAAAAGGCAGCGGCTCTCGCGAACATGGAAGTAGGAAGACTGCAGGGACATCTGGGGGCACCGATTGTTGAAGCCGCAGGCGAAGTGATGGACGGCGTATGGGATGCGCAATTCATCGTCGATCCGATTCAAGGAGGCGCAGGCACGTCGATCAACATGAACGCGAACGAAGTGATTGCCAACCGCGCGCTTGAACTGATGGGCAAAGCAAAAGGGGACTATTTCCACCTGAATCCGAACGTGCACGTCAATATGGCGCAGTCTACCAACGACGTGTTCCCGACGGCGATTCATATTGCGGCACTCTCGCTTGTCGAGCAGCTGGAAGATACGATGGAGCGCTTGCAGCGTTCGTTCGAAAACAAAGCGCGCGAATTCGATCATGTGATTAAAATGGGCCGTACGCATCTCCAAGATGCCGTTCCGATCCGTTTGGGTCAGGAATTCGCTGCTTATGCACGCGTTCTGGGCCGCGACCTGCACCGCGTACGCCGTTCGAAAGAACTGCTGCACGAGATCAACATGGGCGCTACGGCAATCGGCACGGGCCTGAATGCAGACGTGAAATATATGGACGCAGTCGTGGTTAAACTGGCTGAAATCAGCGGCATGCCGCTGCGTCACGCGGAAGATCTGGTCGACGCGACGCAAAATACGGATGCTTACACGGAACTGTCCGGCGCGCTGAAGATCTGCATGATCAACCTCTCGAAGGTCGCCAACGATATTCGTCTGCTGGCATCGGGCCCGCGTGCGGGTCTGGCCGAACTGAAGCTGCCCGAGCGTCAGCCGGGATCTTCGATCATGCCGGGCAAAGTCAATCCGGTGATGTGCGAAGTGGTCAACCAAACGGCATTCCAGGTAATCGGCAACGATCACACGATCTCGCTCGCGTCCGAAGCCGGACAGCTTGAGCTGAACGTGATGGAGCCGGTACTGGTCTTCAATCTGCTTCAGTCGATCAGCATCATGAACCAATCGCTGACCGTGTTCCGCACGCACTGCATCGACGGCATCGAAGCCAACGAAGCGAACTGCGCCGAGTACGTTGAACGCAGCGTCGGCGTCATTACGGCGCTTAGCCCGTACCTGGGTTATGAAATCTGTGCGCGTATCGCGCGTGAGGCTATGACGACGGGTCGCTCCGTGCGCGATTTGTGCTTGATGCACAACGTTCTTAGCGAGGAAGAGTTGGACATTATTTTGAATCCGTTCGAGATGACGAAGCCGGGTATTGCGGGTTCGTCGCAATTGACGCGGGAATAGTTGGGTTTGTAAAGTCACGTGGGCAGGGGAAACGAGAAGACTCCGAGAAAAATTGCCAGCGTAGGCTTCCGAAGTGCATTTCTTCGAAATGCTTTACAAGACGCTGTCTCACTCGGAAAATGGATTGGATTCAAATAAGGAATTTTCCGAGTTCAAAGGCGTCTTTCACTGAATTTTTCTCTACGTCTTCTCGCTTCCAGTTACGTTGGACTTTTTTGATGTTTTGAGCTGTTATCAAAGTTCCTTTAGGGATTTGGATAACAGCTTTTTTGCTGTTCTTACTTTCAAATATCTGTCGGAATTGTGCTAAGGAAGGTCGTGATCGTATACGGTATGAAACTTGTGATAGGGCTACCATAGAGAAAGACACGCTCTAAATATGAAAAAGTTCATCTTGGAAAAATTCAGATCAAAGGAGAGCAAGCGATGAATTCAGCAGAGTCATCACAAGAAACAACGAGTGAACAAGAACAGCGACCAACCGTCATTCTCTTTCTCGGGGACAGTATTACGGCTGATGGGCGTTATATTCGAATGGTGGAAAAGGAGCTGCGCGCACGTGGGGAAACTATTCATCTAATCGCCCGCGGTGTTCCGAGCGAGACGGTATCCGGGCTCAGCGAGAAGGGGCATCCGGGTCCGCGTCCTTGTCTGCATGATCGATTGGACGCTGTGTTGGAAAAAACGAAGCCGGATCGAGTCGTTGCCTGTTACGGGATGAATGACGGGATCTATCATCCGTTTGCGGAAGAACGTTTTGCGGCTTACCGCGCCGGAATCGGCAAGTTGCGTGATCGAGTCGCCGAAGCCGGGATTTCGATTTGGCTGCTTACCCCGCCGCCTTTCGACGCCTATTCGTTTACGGGAACCGTATTGAAGCAAGACGCGACGGACTTCAGTTATTTGACCCCTTATCGTGGGTATGACGATGTGCTTCGGCAGTATGCTGAGTGGTTGCTGCAAAGCGATCCGGCAAGCGGCACGGTTGATCTGCGCACCCCGATGATGGAAGCGATTCGCCAGGCCCGCCGTCTTGATCCTCATTACAGCTCAGGAGACGGCATTCATCCCGACAAAGCCGGTCATGTCGTTATGGCAGCGGCTCTGCTGAATGTACCTGAAATCACGAATGGGAAGTATTGACAGTTTGAAAAATGCAGGCTTATGGTAAAGGCACAATAACGGCGAAGGAGGGAAGGCATGAACGTTCTGCATAATTTTCGTTCGCGCAAATACTTGCAGCGCATCCTGTTCAGCTTTATGTTGATTGTTGCCGTACTCGCCGTAGTTTCGTTCCTGCTGAACTCCAATGCACGCGGGCGGATTATCGGGATGCAGGAGGATGCGGATCGTAAACTGTTGACGCAGATCAATTATAATATCGAAAATATGAACGGGATCGTCACCAATCAGGCGGTATCGATGTACAACGACGAAGAATTGATCGCGCTCAAATCCGGTGGCGATTATAAGCAGAGCATTCTCAAAATCCAACGCTTGAACCGAACCGTTGCGGCCTCGCCGTATCTGCATGCCGCAGTCTTTTACAATGGGGCGCAGTCTCGGTTTTTCTCTTCCATTAATCACGATCTCGCCAGCAACGACATGCTCTATAGCGCTCTTCAATCTTACATAGACGCTGCTGATTCCGAAGTGCCCAAGCTCCAGCTCGTTCCGCTTAACCTGGATGAGAAAAGAGAAGGAATCGACGTGTTCGCTATGTTCGTCTACGACGGCCCGACATTGGGTTCGGTAAACGATAACCTGCTGATTTTAACCGTCAAACCTGGCTGGATGCTCGATAATATGAAAGCGCTTAACCTGGTGTCGGAAGCAGAAGGCTCTTCGCTATTCGTTACAGACAGCAGGGGTCAGGTATTGTTGTCAGCCGCGGGAGAGATGCCTGACGCTCTGGATATACGCGGTGATCTGCTGCCTAAAGTGACCGCTTCTGATCCGACGCTGAGTTCTTTTCCTTACGAGAGTGGCGATCAGCATTACAAAGTTACCTATTTAAGCCGGGCGACCAACAATTGGCAGATCATTAGCTTGAAAAACACGGATGCCGTGATCGGCAGCGTGCAGCAAATGAAGTGGACGGAGGCGGTAGTGCTGTTGTCTGCGGTGACGTTTGCCGTGCTCTTATCGATCTGGTTTGCTATTCGTTTATATCGACCTGTCGGGCAATTGATGTCGTTGGTGCCGCAGAGCGGTCGACCTGATCTGCGCTCCGGCGACGAGTTATCAATGATTGCAGCCAATGTCGCCGAAATGGCGGGTAGATTGAAAGGCCTGGAGCTGGAGCGCGCTTCACAATCCAATCTGGCGAAAAGTTATCATTTGCGGAGTCTAATCGGTGCCAGCGCGAGTTTTGACGAAGCAGCGTTCCGCGATCTGAGAGTTCAGTATGGACTGGATCTCCCGATTCCCCCGCAACCCATGCGACTTGCGCTGATCCAAATCGACGATCTGCAAGGTCTGTCCGGCGTGCCGGCTTCACGAATGGAGTCGTTGCTGGCGTTTGCTGTAGCCAATGTCGGTCAGGAACTGCTGCGAAACACCGGTTCCTGCGAGGCTGCCGAGCTTCGAGACGGTCAATTGCTGTTCGTCATCGGCGCGGATACGCAAGAATTGCAGCATCTGGGCGAGCGATTCCGGGAATTGCAGGAGACCATTCGTCATTATTACCGAACTTCTTTTACCGTGACGCTGACCGAAAGTTTTCCCGATTGCCGCCGAATCACGCCGATGTATCAGCAGGCCGTGCACAACTCGGGTTATCGGATGATATTCGGACGCGGAGCCGTAATCGAGCCGGAGCAGATTCGGGAAAATGAACAAAACGAATCGCTCGATATTCCGCAGGAATTGGAACGCCAATTGAGCGAAGGATTGAAAAGCGGTCGTTTGGAAGAAGCAGAGGCGGCGGTAAAGAGTTGGCGCAATATGCTGGTAACTTTTAGTGCTGCAAATACTTTTTCCGCCGTGCTGCATCTGACGATCACGTTGAGCGCTACATTGGCTGAACTGAATCGCAACAACTTGAACCCGCTGCCAGTCAATGTACAGACCCTCAATCGTCGTATTTTGGAAAAAGAAACGCTGGATGAGATTGAAGAAACGCTGCTGGAGATCGTGCGCGAGGTATGCGGGCGCAGCCGAAGCGGACGCGAAGACAAAAGCCGCCTGCTCGCCGATACGATTAAAGAGATCATTGATAAGCATTACGCGGATCCCGATCTGAACGTGCAGAAGATCGCCGATATGCTGCAAGTAAGCACCCTGCATCTGGGCCAGGCTTTCAAATCGGAGGAGGGAGAGTCCGTCGTGGATCGAATCAACGCCACGCGTCTCGCCCGAGCTAAAGATTATCTGGAGCAGCAAAGTCTTACCGTGGCCGAGATCATGCAGAAGGTAGGCTTCGGCAACGAAAGTTATTTTTATCGGCTATTCAAAAAACGCTACGGCGCGACGCCCAAGGAATACCGCTTGAAAGCCGCAATCAACCGCAGCACCTAAACTCCTGATCGGAACCGTTGTCGTTACGAATCGCAAGGCCCGCAGCCTCTACCCGGATGCGGGCCTTCGTCATGCGATCCGTCTGTACACATACACGGGAATCCCGCGTTATTACAGCTTTTTGGCATCTATACAGATGTGCAGTACAGCAAATTTGGGATTGTACAGTAACCAAATGGTAGCGCTTTCGGTTACGTTGGAGATGCAAGATTCAGTCAAGGGGAAAGGAGCTGGCGCAATGTCGGACAAAGTATCGCTCGCAGCGAAGGCACCTGCCGAAGCTAAACCGCGCAAGACCTGGTTCGGAAGGGAGCTTCGCCATTTTCGCAACAATCGGGAGTTATTTCTTTTATCGCTTCCGGGCATCTTGTACAAATTGATCTTCGCTTACATTCCGATGATCGGCATCATTATCGCTTTCAAAAATTATCGTTACGATCTGGGCATCTTCGGCAGCAAGTGGATCGGACTGGACAACTTCCGTTATCTCTTTTCGACCGATACGGCTTGGCGCATTACGCGCAACACCGTGCTGTACAACATGGCCTACATTCTGATTACGCTCGTAGCGGCACTGCTATTGGCAGTTTTGTTGAACGAGGTCAAAGCCAAATGGAGTCGCTTCTATCAGACGGCATTGTTCCTTCCGCATTTTCTGTCCTGGGTGCTGGTCGGGTATATCGCGTATGCGTTTTTAAACCATTCCGACGGCTTCATTAACCGTACATTGATGGCGACGGGATTCGATCCAGTGAGCTGGTATCAGAATGCCGGAGCCTGGCCGTTCATCCTGGTCATCGTACATCTATGGAAGGTCATCGGGTTTAATACGCTGATCTACTTCGCAGGCATTATGGGCATCAACAGCGAGTATTACGAAGCGGCACGCATCGACGGAGCGACGAAGCGGCAGATGGCTCTTAAAATCACCGTTCCGCTGCTGAGTCCGTTGATCGTGATTCTGCTGATTCTGTCGATCGGCAGCATGTTCCGCGGCGATTTCGGTCTGCATTATTTTATTCCGAATAACTCGGGCTTCCTGTACGGTTCAACGGATATCATCGACACCTACGTGTATCGGGCGCTGCGAGAAGTGGGCAATGTCGGCATGTCGGCGGCCACCGGCTTGTACCAGTCGATCGTCGGTCTGGTTCTGGTGCTGTCAGCCAACGCGATCGTCAAAAAAATAAACCCCGATCATTCCTTGTGGTAAGGAGGAAGGAGAAACCGGATGAAAAGCAAAAAAATCGAGTTTTCAAAAATCGCGATCAATGCCATGTTCACGCTGCTGTCGATCATTGTCGTGCTGCCGTTCTTGCTCGTCATTTCCGTTTCGCTGACCGAGGAGAAATCGCTGACGCAATTCGGGTATCGGTTCTTGCCGGAGACCTTCAGCTTCGAGGCGTATCGCTATCTGCTGGACGCCCCGGATATTTTGTTCAAAGCCTACGGCGTGACGATCACCATCACCGTCGTCGGCGCGGTGCTGGGACTGCTGCTCACCGCGATGACCGCTTACGTGATCTCGCGTCCGGATTATCGGTATAACCGGATCACCACGTTTTACGTCTTTTTTACCATGCTGTTCAGCGGAGGGCTGGTCCCGACCTATATTCTCATCACCCAGTATCTCCATCTCAAGGACAGTCTGTTGGCGCTCATTCTGCCGATCCTGCTGTCGCCGTTTAACATTATGGTGATGAAAGGATTTATGTCCAAAATTCCGCTGGAGATTATCGAATCGGCCAAGATCGACGGCGCGCGGGAATTTCGGATCTTTTTCCGTATCGTGCTTCCGCTATCCACCCCGGCTTTGGCGACGTTGGGACTGCTCATTTCCTTTACGTATTGGAACGATTGGTTTAACGCCATGCTTTATATCGACGATCCGAACAAAGTTCCGCTGCAATTGCTGCTGGTACGAACGCTCAACAGTATCGAATTCCTGACTTCGAACTCGTCGTTCACGCAGCAGCTCGGCATCGATCTTACCGCATTCCCGAACAACTCGGCGCGAATGGCAATCGCAGTGCTGGCGGGTGGGCCGATGCTGATTATCTTCCCGTTCTTCCAACGTTTCTTCGTGAAAGGGCTTACAGTCGGTTCGCTTAAAGGCTGACTTCGACACATACAAAAAGCAAGACCAATTCATATCGCCATGGGAGGTCGTACGAATGGGAAAACGAATGGTAAAGCTGTTAGCAATGCTCGGATTGGCAGGCACGTTGTTAGCAGGTTGCGGGGGTGGCGGAACGAGCAATCAGGCCGCGTCCGGCGAGGTTGACGAGAACGGTCTTGCTCCGGTAACGCTGACTTGGTATTATCCGCTATCCCAGCTTCAGGCGGATCAAGACAAGGTTCAGGACGCCGTCAATGTCATCACGCAGGAAAAGATCAATGCGACGGTCAAGCTGATTCCGGTGCCGATCGGCGACTATGTACAGAAGCTGAACACGGTGCTTGCGGCGGGCGAGAAATTCGACATTTTGTGGACGGGATACATGTTGAAGCCGGAAGAATTGGTGCGAAAAGGCGCGATTCAACCGATGACCGTCTTGCTTGACGAGTATGCGCCCGAGCTGAAAAAGGATGTGCCGCAGGTGATGTGGGACGGCCTCTCGGTAGACGGAGAAATCTACGGCATCCCGAACCAGCAAATCAACGGAGCGCGTTACGGCTATATCATCAAGCAGGACCTGGCGGATAAATACGGCTTGGATGTCGCGTCCTTAAAGCAGGTTGAAGATATCGAACCGTTCTACGCCGATCTGACAGCCAATGAACCGGATATGATTCCTTACGGCAATTTCGGCGGCAACTTCGACTTTAACGCGCAAATGTACGGCAAAGGCTTCTGGGTCGTGCCGGGACTCGACGATCACTTTTACATCAAAAAAGACGACTCGTCCTATCAACTTCTGCGCTACCCGGAAGAGGAGTTGGATATCTATCGACTGGCGAACAAATGGTATGACGCAGGCTATATCTACAAAGATGCCGCAACCGCCAAAAATACCGATTTCCAAGCCAAAGGCCGGATCGCGACCGAGTTCAATACGGTGTTGAAACCGGGTGTCGAAGCGGAAGTGAAAGCGAAAAACGGCGGCAGCGACGTGGTGATCGCCCCGCTCAGCGGCTGGTTCTCGAACGGATACTCGGCAACCACCAACCAATCGCTTAGCCGTACCTCGGAAAATCCGGAACGGGCCACGATGCTGCTCAACTTGGTCAATACGGACAAGGAACTGTACAACCTGCTCTGCAACGGCATTGAAGGCGAGCATTATAAAAAGTTGGAAGGCGAATATATCGAAGCTCTGCCGGATTCACGCTACAAACCAAACATGGACTGGGTATTCGGCAGCGTATTCAATTCGTATCTGAAAGAAGGACAACCGGAAGACATTTGGACGGAAACAAAAGAAATCAATACCGATGCAGATGTCAATCCGGTCGGCGCATTCAAATTCAACTCCGAACCGGTCAGCACCGAGATTGCGAATCTGAACGCGGTTTGGGACGAATATAAACGCGGCATCATTACCGGTACGCTGAATTTCGACGAGACGTGGCCGGGCCTGCATACCAAGCTGAAGGAAGCGGGCGAAGACAAATATGTGGAGGAGGTGACGCGCCAGTTCGAACAGTTTTTACAAGATCAGGGGCTGAAGAAGTAACCGCGTGAATTCCACACCAAGCCGAGAGGGAGAGATCGAATGGGGAAAAAAAGTCTGCTGGCCGTTCTGGCCGCCGGGCTGCTGTTCACGCTGAGCCCGGTGCCGCCGCTCGCGACGACCCAGGCTCAGGACTTGTTAACAGCCGGAACGGTCTACTACATCGCGACAGACGGAAACGACAACAATGACGGGACGGAGCAGGCGCCTTTTCTGACTTTGGAAAAGGCGCGCGATAGTATTCGAGAACTGAAAGATGACGAAGGTTTGCCAGGCGGAGGCGTTACGGTATATTTGCGGGAAGGCCGTTATGAGCGTCCGCTGAGTTTCGACTTGGAGGAGCAGGACTCGGGCGAAGCGGACAAACCGATCGTTTACGCCGCCTATCCGGGCGAAGAGGTAGTATTGTCCGGCTCGCATCGACTGGATAAAAGCGACTTTACCGCTGTGGCCGATCCGGCCGTGTTGGATCGAATCATCGACCCGGATGCTCGAACGAAGGTGCAGGTCGCGGATCTGCAATCACTCGGCATTACCGATTACGGCGTGCAAAGTCGGCATGGCTACTATCTGGCGAACGATCTGAGCCAAGTGCCGCCGATGGAGCTGTACGTGAACGGCGAGGGCATGACGTTGGCGCGCTGGCCGAATGAAGGCACCGTCCAGATGGACGAAGTGATGGATCCCGGGCCGTCGCGGACGGAACCCGAAGAGGTGCATACGCGCGGCGGAACCTTTTCCTATACTTACGACCGACCTCAATACTGGACGCAGGCGGACGATATTTGGCTGGACGGGATTTTCGGTTACAGCTGGGAGTGGTCGTATAACAAAATCTCTTCGATCGATACGCAGGCCAAAACGATTACGCTGCGTTACGGCGAGATGAGCGGTATTTTCAACGGCAGCTGGTATCCGGATTTCCACTTCGCGGAGAATCTGCTGGAGGAGATTGATATGCCGGGCGAATACTATATCGATCGCCAAGCGGGTAAGCTGTACTTCCTGCCGAATGCGGAGTTTGAGACGAGTACGCCGGATATCGAAGTCACGATGCTGAAGACGCCGATGATTAACGCGTTGGATGCTTCGTATATCGATTTTACGGGGCTGGTATTGGAAAATGGACGCGATTCGGCAGCGGTGTTTACGGGCGGCGACCGCATGCGTATCGCAAACAGCGAGATTCGTAACTTTTCCAACAGCGGGGTGCTGGTGAATACGCAGAGCCGCTTTTATTATGAGAGCTTCGAAGGCGGTCCCGGCAGCGATCACGCGGTGTTGAACACGCATATTCATCATATCGGCGGCACGGCCGTGACGTTGGTAGGCGGGGATAAAGATACGCTGGAACCGGGCAATAACAGTGTGGAGAACTCGCATATCCATGACTTTGGCTATTATCACAAAGCGTATAATCCCGGTGTCATGCTGGCGGGCGTCGGTAACAAAATGGCGAACAACGAGCTGCATGACGCCCCGCATCCGGGCATCTTGGTCTTCGGCAACGATCATCTGATCGAATACAACGAGATCTACGATGTTTGTAAAAACTTCTCCGATCTCGGCGCGATCTACATGAATGCAGGCCAGACGCCGCAGGAGCGGGGTACGGTGATCCGGTGCAATTATTTCCATAACGTCGGGGAAAACAAAGCCGGTGTCGAAGGAATTTACCCGGACAACTTTACGATGGGGCTCAAGATTGAAGAGAATGTCTTTTACAACATGGGCAACTCGGCGATTCGCAATAACGGCGGCGCTCATATTCAGACCCGCAACAACATTTTTGTAGACAGTAAAGTGCCGTATGATTACGCGGATCTCTATCTCGGCGATGATCCGGAAGGCCAGATCGAGAAGAACTATATGCCCAAGTGGCAGGCGCTATTCGCAGAAAACAACAACTTCGTCGGAACGCCTTACTTGGCTAAGTATCCGGAATTGGCGGATTTCTTTACGGAAAATCGCCACTATCCCGATACGAATACCTTTGAAGGCAATGTGGTCTATAATCCGGTTCTTCCAAGGGCGAGTAACACGAATGCGAACGGATCGTACGACAAGTTCAATCTTGTGCAGTATGCAGACAATTGGGTGACCGCGCAGGACCCTGGATTTGTGGATCTGGCAGGAGGGGACTTGTCGTTGACGTCGAACGCGGAAGTCTTTAACCAAATTCCGGGCTTCCCGAATATTCCGTTTGCCGAGATGGGAACGGATGGACAGGTGGGTACAGGACTTGGCCCCGTTAGCCGACCTGTCACGGGAGTGGTGGCTTATGATGACGCGATCACGATCGGACGCTGGAAAACAGTCAAGTTGCGGACGGCGGTATTGCCTTGGAATGCGGACAATCGCTTATTGACGTATACTTCGGCAGATCCTGCGGTCGCCATGGTCGATGCGACAGGGGTCGTTACCGGAGGAGCTGCCGCGGGGCAGACCTCGATTACGGTAGCGTCTGCCGAGAATCCGGCGTTGACGGCTGTCGTGGACGTGACTGTTGAAGAAGGCGACGGAATCATGGATCGGACGGATTTTGAAACAGGAATGAACGGTTGGCCGCAGGACTCTAATCGAACGCTGGAGAAGATCGACGGCAATCGTTGGTACAAGATCCTGAACGGAGCCAGCGCGCTGAGTGCCAAGTCGTTTTCGGAGTATGAATTGACGTTCCGAATCCAAACACCCGAGACGCTGCCGGACGAGCTGACCTTGTATGTATTCGATCGGCAATCCGGCAGCAATTCCACGCGGATCGGTTACCGATCCCGCGCCGACGGAACTTCATCGTGGCTGCTCTATAACACGGCATGGGCGATTAACAAAGAAGAAAAGATGCCGACGCACGACTTGCAGCCGGATACGGAGTACGAGGTCAAAGTGCGGGTGAAGGATGGCGATGTAACGGTCTATCTGGACGGAGCCTTCCGCTTGAAAGCCGCCGATCCGCTGCATAATCCGTCAGGCAAGGTCGGATTTTATGTGAGCGGGGTCAGTCATCTGTGGTTCGACGATATCCAGTTCAAGGCGTTGGACGCCGACGAGGGTCTTGCGGGAATCATCCCGGCAGCCCGGGAAGTCCGGTTGTCACCGGGCGAGCAGCGACAGCTAGCGGTTACATTCGATCCGATGGATGCGGCGGATACCGGCGTGAGCTGGGAGTCTGCTGATCCTGCCATCGCTTCAGTCGATGCGCAGGGCGTAGTCAGTGCCGTCTACGGCGGACAAACGACGATCACCGTTTCTTCCTCGGTCAACCCTTCAATTCGTGCGGATATCGAGGTTACCGTCTCCAATGTCATGCACGAGACGGATTTTGAAAGCGGAGGGAACGGGTGGCCGGTCGATCCGAACCGAAGCATCGCAGCCGATCCGGACGGCAATCGTCGCTATAAGATTCTGAACGGAGCGACCGGGCTATTGGATCGGGAGTTCACGGACTATCAGTTGGAATTCACGTTGAAGACGCCTGCTGAAATTCCGGCGAGCGGCGGGACGTTCTATGTGTTTGACCGACAGGATGCGGCAGGTTCGACCCGGATCGGTTATCGGGCGAAAGCAGACGGGACCTCATCGTGGATTTTGTACGATACCGCTTGGCAAACGTTGACGGAAAACGCGCTGCCGACTGCCGATCTCCAGCCGGATACGGAATATGACGTTAAGGTTACGGTCTTAGGGAGCAGCATTTCGGTAAAGGTCGATGGGGCGGAGAAGCTAACGGGTACGGCGCCGAACCATCGGCCGTCAGGGAAGGTCGGGTTTTATGTGAGCGGATTTGCTCATCTGCTTTTTGACAATGTGACGTTTTCTGCCGTCCAGTAAGGTCCTGTTCGGGTGGGAAGCATGGGCGGCTGCGGGAGAAATTCGTTCGGGACGCTGTTTCGCCGAGATAGCCTCCGGCTATCTCGGCTCAAAGGCGTCTCTCACTGAATTTCTCCCTTCGCCTGTTGCTTCCGACAGAACAAAGGCTTCTGTACGATTTTTGGTGGGGAGGGGAGAGGGATTCAATTATTGAAGCATTTTTGCTTTTTGGATTGGGGTTTGGATCGATGGCATATATTAACGAATTTTTTGGGTTTTTCTGCGTACATGCCTTAATAGCTTGACCAATCTTAATCAGAGGTTTACGTTCGCCTGCAACTCATACGTTAAAGGTGTTATTCCATCGTAGACTTCGTATAGGGGTTAGGTGCGAAATCTCAGACGAGCGTAATATTATATTTAATTTGGTCAAGATTTCAGTACCAAAACCGCGTAGTATCTGAGTTTTAAGCAATAAGGAGGAAGGGTATGAGACAGGTTTTTTGTTTGAACGGGGAATGGGATTTTATGCCGATTTATGAGGATCCGATGTGTCGGGAGTTGCCGGATGAGCTTGTGTTTGAAGAGCGGAAGGTGAGAGTTCCTTCGAGTTGGAGGGTTTCTTATCCGCTCGCGGACGGCAAGCGGTTCGGGAGGATTGCGGAGTATGATTATGCACCTTACGATCTGCATGATTATCCGGTGCGTTGGGATGAGGCGGAGTCCGGGGTGTTGGGTCGGAGTTTTGCGGTGCCGGAAGCGATGGATGGGCAGCGGATTGTGCTTCGGATGGACGGGATCATGCAGAAGGCAGTAGTGTACCTGAATCGGGAGAGGATTGCGGCATGGGAGGACGGTTATTTGCCGCTGCGCCTGGATGTGAGCGATCGGGTGCGGGCGGGGGAAACGCATGAACTTCATGTCGTTTGCGGAGGGTTTAATCGGGCGGAATTGGCGAGCGGCGTGTCGAAGCTGACCGGGCTGATGGGATCGTGGTACGGACGGGTTGCACGGGGAATTTGGCAGGATGTTTATTTGGAAAGTTACCCGACGCTTGCGCTGGAGAATATCGGGATTCGGACGTCGGTTCGGGAAAGCAAGCTTGAAGCGGAGGTATGGGTCGGATCGTCCGGGCTTTTGAAGGATAAAGAGGTCGCGACATGGGGGGAGCTGTCCGTTCGGGTTAAGATTCGAGAGTTGGGAGTGCTCCGGCAGGCAGAAGAAGAGGCAGGTGTTACCGGAAACGCAGACAAGGCGGAAAACTTGAAAACCGTTCAAGATCAACGAAACGTTGAGCCAAAACGAGAAATCGGAGCTGGTCGAGATCCGGAACCCGGTATGGAACAAGACTCCGGCGAAGGCGAGCTGCATGAGTTGACGTATCTGACTGCGGAATCGGGACTTGAGGAAGCTGAATCGCAACCCGCCGCATCGCTTCGTTTATGCGAAAACGGGGCAGGCGGTGATGTGCGTCAAGCTTCGTTCGTTCTGGATTGGCAGGATGCCAAGCACTGGTCGCCTGAGGAGCCTTTTTTATACGAAGCCGAGTTTGAATTACTGGATGGAGACGTCGTGATGGATTCCCGGAAAGAGACGTTCGGATTCCGGGAGTTTTGGTGCGACGGGCCGATCTTTCGTTTGAACGGCATTCCGATTAATCTGCGAGGGGATTCCTGGCATTTTCAAGGCGAGATTCAGCAGACTGAAGCCTATGTTCGCAATTGGTATCGGATGTGCCGCTCGGTCGGGGTCAATGTGATCCGTCTGCATGCCGAACCGCATCCGGTAGATTATTTGCGTATCGCGGACGAGGAAGGGATGCTGATCGCGGACGAGACGGCAATCTATGGATCGGGAGGGCCGATGAAGGCGGATCATCCCGATTATTTGTCGGCGTGTCTTCAACATGTCAAACGCTTGGCGCGTCGGGATCGGAATCATCCGTCTATCGTATTGTGGAGTGTGCAAAACGAGATGCGCTGGGTGGATGGACGCGACGCGTTCAAGCAGCATGTACCCGTTCTCATGGAAGCGATCCGAATCTTAGATCCGACGCGTCCGATTATGGCTGAAGGGGATAATCGCCTGCTTTCCCCGGAAGACACCGAAGTGGAGAGCCGGCATTACAATATCGACGGCACGATCGAACAATGGGATCGCCGCGTGCCGCTGACCTTCGGGGAGCATGGCGGTTGGTGGTATATTTGTCCGCAGAACAGCAGTGCCTATATCGGATTAAAAGCTTATCGGGGAACAGATGAAAGCGCGGAAGGTTTGGCGATTCGCGAGCGATTGTTTGTTGAATATGCGCGTCGTCAGGGAGTAGCCGCGATCTCTACCTTTAATTTTGCTCATTATTTTATGCGGGCTATGCCGGACGTGGATATCGAGCTGTCTTCGGAAGAAGCGGCAAGGGCATTGGTTGCAACTGCTGATGGAGGAGACCCTTTACGAGACGAGGAAGCGCAAGGGACGGAAAAGGAAGGTGTGCCTGGTGTTCGGCCCGAGCGGATTCCGGCTTACTCGCTTACCCTGAACAACGGCTTGCTGCCTGAAGAATATCCGGCTTATCGGCCTAATCCGGCATTTGCCGTGATGAAGGAAGCTTTTCGCCCGGTGGCATTCATTTCGGCAGAATATAATCGCTTCTTTTACGATAATGCCTGGATATCGCGCAGCTTCGATGTTTACAATGATACCTTGGCGAGTCATGGGGTTCATGTCGAGATTACGGTTCAGCAGGGCGGGCATCTCGTTCATCGGCAAGCCTTCGAATTTGTTCAACAGCCGGCGGAGCGCCGGGTCGTGCAGACCACTTGGATGCCGTTGACCGCTGAAGCAGGCGAAAGCGTGAAGCTGACCGCGTTGCTATCGCATGACGGAAAAGCCATGCATAAGCTTGAGCAGGCTTATCGGATCGTCTCGGCAGACGTTAAAAATACGCCGATCGATCTGGATGTGTCTTCCGTGTATTGGGGCAGCGATAAGGAATATGAGCAGATTCGCAGGCTTGTACCTGCTTGCGAAAGAACGGAAGCCGATTTGCTGCCTTTATTGGCTGCGGGTACGCTGCTGATTGCGGGAAGTCATTTGCCGGATGCGGGCGATCAGGTAGAAAAAGAGCTGACCGCTTTTGTCGCCCGGGGAGGTCGATTGCTGCTGCTGGAGCAGACGGAAGTCGCGCCGGATTGTCTGACCTTGTCGAGACGGCAGTTTAGCCGCGCGCAGGGCGGGGATTATCGTCATGCGCCATTGGCAGGATTGGGTGACCAAGACCTGATGTTCTGGCATGCGGAGGTTGGAGAAGAAGGGCCGCTTCCGATCATCCATGCGGCTTATGAAAAGCCGACTTTCGGTGACGTAACGTTCTTGTTGGAGTGCGGGGCCGGCGACTTCGGCGACGGGGGCGACCTGTGGTCTCCGCTGCTGGAATGCCGCAGCGGTTCGGGTTTGCTCCTCGCCAATCAGCTGGAACTGATGGCGAATCTGGAGCATGTGCCGCAGGCGGGGCTGCTGCTGCGCAGCCTGCTGGCCTACGCCGGCCGGGCCGAGGGCGGCTTGGCGGCGAGAGCAGGCGCGGCTTCGGCGGCCGCTCCGGGCAAACAGGCCGAGGGCTTGCCTCGGCCTGCCGCCGCGCTGGTGCAGAGCGGCGGCGAAGCCGCGGCTTTCCTGCGCAAGCTGCGGCTTCGCGTCGCGGCGCCCGAGGCCGCGACGCTTCCGGCGGGCGGGCCGCCGGTTCCCGCGCCAAGCTTGGCGGCGCGGGATTCCGCCGGATCGGCCGATGAATCCGGCCGATCCGGCGGGGCGGCGTTCGGCCTTCTGGTGGCCGAACCCGCCATGCTGGAGACGCCCGGGACGGTCGAAGCCGTCCGGCGTCATGCGCAAGCGGGCGGACGCGTACTCGTCCTGCCCGCGCAACCGGGCGAGCAGCATGCGCTTGCTCGGCTATTAGGTCGTCCGGTGCGCATCGAAGCGCACGAGACGTACCAATTGGAGGCCGATTATACCCAGGCCGCCGTGCGCGGCTTCAGCCCCGTCGATCTGTTCGGCTTCGACAAGCCGTTCCTGTCTCCGCGAGAAGCGAAGAACCAGCCGCTTGCTTGGCATAGGCTTGAAGTCGAAGGAGCGGACGTCTTATGTTCAAGTATCGAAGGAACCGCTTGGAAAGACTTTTTCATTCATGACCACACCGCCGAACATAGTCGCCTTGCGCTGGTTGAACTGAACCGGAAGGCCGCTCGGTCTCCGGGGGCATTCCTTATCGAAGTTCCGCTAGGCAAAGGCCGTATCTTTTGTTCGCAGCTTCTTATGGATTCCGCCAGCGATAAATCCGTCCGTCTCTACTCTCGTCTCTTTGCAAATTTGGGAACAGCACTGGAGAACGGGCTGCCTGATGCTGTACCGCTGGAAGCCAAATGGTCGATCGAGACGATCATGGCTCTGCCTTGCGCACCGTACGTCGATTACGAAGCGATGAAAGCCCACTACGTCGACCCGGAATTTTCCTTGAACAATCTGGGCGAAGGACTGTACGGTTGGATGAAAAAAAGAGAACGCCGAGCTTCCGACGGCATGTTGACGATTCTGGCGGAGCGGGAAGAACCATGGTTTGCGAGCGTGTTTGTCGAAGTGCCGGAAGGCGAGGATCAGAGTGTTCTAAGAGGAACGCGGGCAGGACGAATGAATCTCCGCCTGCACAATGTCAAAAGCTTCGAACTGTACGTAAACGGAGAATTAGTCGCCAAGCCCGAGGAGGAGCTGACGCTGCGTCCGGGCTTAAATCGCATGATTGCGATCGTGCGAAGCGAGGGCGGACCGTTCGGAATCGGCATGACGCTGTTGCATGAAGACGGCATGTACATGAAGGATTTGATTTACCGATTGACGCTGGATGAGGTAGAGCCGAAGTGACGGAAGGATCATTTGAAGCGTAAAAAGATTTGGGCCGAGAAGAGATCGGAGAATAAATCATCAATCTTTTCCAATCAAAGTCATCTTGCTCAAGGTGGCTTTTTTTATGTTGTGAAATTCAACGGATACTGCCTCTGTAATCTTCCGGCGTAACCCCTTTAACCCTCCGAAACATCTGACTGAAATGGGATGCGGAAAGCCCGCCCAGCTCCGCTGCGATTTGCCGAACGGAAAGGTCGGTGTTGGCGAGCAGAACGCAGGCTTCCCGCACCCGGCGGCGAATCAAATAATCCGTTATCGTCATGCCCGAATAAGCTTTGAATACATGCGACACGTGGTAAGGCGACAAATGCAAGGCATCGGCCACCTTTTCCAATCGAAACGGCTGCTTGTAATTCGCGTCGAGCCAGACTTCGATATTCTCTCCGTGCCGTTCCCCGCGTGAGCGCGCAGCGGCCGCAAAGCGATCGAAATCTGCAGAATTCTGTTGCACAAGACGCAGCAAACGGAGCAGAATCAAGCCTACGTTTTCCTTCGAAAAATCATCAGCGTTATTCAAAATCCCGTTTAATTCGCCCAAAACAGCAGGAATTGAAGTTTGATCCATACCATGCAGCACCTGTTGAATTTCCCCGTCCCGGCACAAGTCGCGGAAAAAAGCATCAAGCGACGGGAACGGAGCTAGATAGGGATCAAGAATTTCCGGATCGAAAGTAAGATTGGTTCGGATATAGGAGCGGCCAGGCACGGCGGGAACCGCGACTCGGTGCAGCTGATACGGCTGGAAGCAGACGAGCATCCCTTTTTGGATCGCATAGGTGCGGTTTTCCGCCATAATCTCCCCGGTTCCCTCATGGATATACAGCATTTCGATGCCGCGATGAGCATGAAACCAATGGGCTTCCGCATCTTCGTATTGATAATGGCAGAGCAAGGCGTCGGGGGGGAAGGCTCTTTTTCGCTGCTTTTCGATCACAACCTGCTTTATGCGTTTCGTCATGCCGACACCTGCTTTCCGATTACATTTTCGTCCAGTATAAAGGGGCAGGCGTCGTGAAATCAACGAGAGTACCAATAACCGGACGAGCCTCGATGTAACCGCATCAACGCTTCAAGAAAAAAATAATCGCCCCAGATCGTGAAGTCGTCGGGAGAAAAGCCTTGCCGAACCGAATACGAACCCCGGCGCAGAAAACCTTCTTCATCCGGAGCCCCTACCGTAAAATACGTTTCGATCAGCGCATGAACCGAATGTTGAGCGGCTTGAGCAAGTTTATCCCGGTCCGGGTCGGAGTCAGGAAGTTGTTCAACCAGTTCAAGCACTCCGCAGGCAAAAATGGCCGAAGCCGAGCTGTCCCTGGCGGTATCTGCCTGCTGCAGAGCATCGAAGTCCCAATAAGCGACGCCGTCTTCCGGCAGATGTTCAGCGAAGTAGCGTGCCATTTTTTTGGAAGCATCGAGGAAACGGGGATCTTGAAAATAACGATAAGCCAGCGCAAATCCGTACACGCCCCAAGCCTGTCCGCGCGTCCATGTCGAGCCGTCGCGATAGCCCTGGTGCGTCCCGCCGCGCTGCGCGTCTCCCGTCGCCTGGTCAAAATAGAACGTATGATAGGAAGAGGCGTCGCCGCGCAGCAAGAACTTCAGACTTTTTTCCGCGTGTAAAAAGGCACAGTCCGCATAGTTGGAGTCTCCCGTCTGTTCGGAGGCCCAGCAGAGCAGCGGGAGATTCATGAGACAGTCGATAATGATCCGGCCGCCGTTTTCCGGATCATGTTCAGGTCCCCATGCCTGGAAAACGCCGAGCCGAGAGCGCCAGCGCTTCATCATTACATCGGCGGCATGCAGGGCGGAAAGACGAGAAGGTTCATGACCTTCCACGATCCAGCGCGCCTGCGCGGAAAGGGAGTACAGAAAGCCGATATCATGATGGTCGAGGGCCCGTTCTGCATTCAATCGACGAATAAGCGAATCTGTGCTCTGAACAGCTGCTTTCAGCAGCTCGGCGTCATTCTCGTATTCGTAACTCAACCATAAAATGCCCGGCCAAAATCCTTCTGTCCAACCGTTTTCGTCGGTCATGTGGTATACGCCGTCTCCTTTGCTGACAACAGGAAATCCTTCTGCAAACCGGGTGATGTTACGCTGCGTTGTTTCCAGCGTTTTTTCGATAGCCGATTGAATGTTCATAAGTACCCCTCCAGTATGGATATCTTGCGAATGAGCTGCTTGCAGCATTATCATAACGCTTGTAGACGTAGGGTTTGTTGTGAGATGATATCGATGGATTGCGGAAAATGGAAAAATAAAAAGACTGTGCAGCAATGCTGCACAGTCTGGAGACATTATATGGACTCAAGCTTGAACTTCTTCTGCGGCCTCTGTTTGTTCGTTGCCAAGTCCAAACGCTTCGGCAACAAGGCGAACCGATTTCAGGCGGGCGTCCAGATCATGAATAGAGGAGACGATCATCAATTCATCGGTTTTGTATTCTTCAGCCAGTTCAAGCAGACGGGCTTTGACCTGCTGAGGCGTTCCAACCACGCGATAAGCGCGGGTTGCGGCAATTTGTTCCCGGTCATAAGGCGTGTACGGATATTCGGTAGCGGTCTTCACGGATGGCAGGTAAGGAAGTTCCATGCCTTTGTACATCGCCAAGAAGAACAGATCGGAACTGGAAGCCAGCTGCTCCGCTTCTTCCTGCGTATCTGCACAGACGACCGTGATTGCCGCGAGCGATTTGGAGTTCGGCGACATGAGCGAAGGCTCGAAGTTATCATGGTAAAAGGCCGTTGCTTCCGATCCGCCCGGCGTGCCGAAGAACTGCGCGAATGCGTAGGAAGCGCCCGTTTGCGCGGCCAGGCGCGCCGTTCCGCCGCTGGATCCGAGCAGCCACAGCTCCG
>Ga0308157_10003875_pt1 | contig 20855 bp, 19 predicted proteins | sample PhyBR1_FD_201035 | JGI IMG/M metagenome (GOLD analysis project Ga0308157, IMG submission 201035) | Phyllosphere microbial communities from UC Gill Tract Community Farm, Albany, California, United States - DLSLB.R1 | ecosystem: Host-associated > Plants > Phyllosphere > Unclassified | place: USA...
CGCGTGGCTTGTTCCGGGTCTTTGCGCACCTTGTCGCTGGCCACCTGGTTGGCCCAGTCGTCGAACTTGCCGGCAGTGGCGGCAGTAGCGGCCAGGGAGAACGCCGCACCTATCAGCAGCGCGGTCAATCGTGGAGAGGTTTGCATCGGCACGGCCCTTATATAGTAGGAGAACCGCACGAGTGTAGCCCAGATCATTCGTGGCAGGCCAGCGCCCACGCTACGTGTTCGCGCACCAGCGGCGACGGGTCGTCGCGCCGCGCGGTCAATGCCGCGACGATGGCCGCGTCGCCTTTGGCGCCGGCCGCTGCCGCGTTGCCCAGGCCCACGGCCAAGTTGCGCAGCCAGCGCTCGTGGCCGATGCGGCGTATCGGGCTGCCCTCCATCTTGCGGTTGAATTCTTCGGCGGTCCAGCCAAACAGCTCGATCATCGAGGCGTCGCCCAGGCCGTGGCGCTGGTCGAAGTCGGGCAGCACGGCGCGCTGGGCGAACTTGTTCCATGGGCAGGCGGTCTGGCAGTCGTCGCAGCCGTACACGCGGTTGCCGATCAGCGGCCGCAATTCCAGCGGAATGGCGTTTTTCAGCTCGATGGTGAGATACGAAATGCAGCGCCGCGCGTCGAGCCGGCCCGGCCCCAGGATGGCCTGGGTGGGACACGCGGTGATGCACGCGCTGCACTGGCCGCAATGGCCGCTGGTGGATTCATCCACCGGCAGCGGCAGGTCGACCAGGAATTCGCCCATGAAGAACATGGAGCCGGCGGTGCGGCTGAGGAGCAGCGTATGTTTGCCGCGCCAGCCCAGGCCCGCTTTTTCCGCCAGCGGCAATTCCATCAGCGGCGCCGAATCGGTAAACACGCGGTAGCCGAAGTCGCCGATTTCCGCCTTTACCTTGTCGGCCAGCTGCTGCAGCCGCGCGCGCAGCACCTTGTGATAGTCGCGGCCGCGCGCATACACCGAGATGACGGCGGCGTTGGGGTCGGCCAGGCGCCGCGCCTCGCGCTCGCGCCAGTCATTTTCCGTGTCCCTCGGCAGGTAGTTCATGCGGGCGCTGATCACGCGCACCGTGCCCGGCACCAGTTCGGCCGGGCGCGCGCGCAGCATGCCGTGGGTGGCCATGTAGTCCATTTCGCCATGCATGCCGGCGGCCAGCCAGGCCTGCAGGCCCGCCTCGGCGTGCGAGAGGTCGATGTCGGTGATGCGCACGTCGGCAAAGCCCAGCTCCACGCCCCAGCGCTTGATGCTGAGCGCCAGTTGCGCTAAATTGGATTCGGACAGGGACATCGGCGTAGAGGATAGGAGCGCTGGCGGTTACAATGGCTGGCGATTTTGCCCGCCATAACATGACATTTTATTCGATGCAGGAAGATGCAGCCTATATGAACGCCCAGCAAGCCCATTTCAAAGCCCATCTCGACGAAGAAGCCGCCACGCTGGCGCTCGGCGCGTCGCTGGCGCGGGCGCTGGCGCCCGGCCTCACGATCTACTTGCACGGCGACCTTGGCGCCGGCAAGACCGCGCTCACGCGCGCGCTGCTGCACGCGGCCGGCCACGTGGGCACGGTCAAAAGCCCCACCTATACCCTGTCGGAACCGTACCAGGTACAGCTGCATGGACGCGCCGTGGGCGTGATCCATTTCGACCTGTACCGCATGGGCAGCCCCGAGGAATTCCTCGACGCGGGCTTCCGCGAAGATTTCAACGGTAACAATATCTGCATCGTCGAATGGCCGGAAAAAGCCGAAGGCGTGCTGCCGCCGGCCGATATCGACCTGTATCTCACCGTGGCGGGCACCGGCCGTGATGTAGAATTGCAGGCGTCTACCGCCCTGGGTACTTCATGCCTTCAACGCCTCAAATTCGCCCCCAAGCTGTGAGCGAAAAACTTACGCCGGCCACGCGCACGCGGCGCACCGTCCTCAAGGCCGGCGCCACCCTGCTGTTGTCCGTGGTCGCGCCGCTGCGCGCGCAGGCCGCGCAAATCCTCGCGGTGCGCGTGTGGCCCGCCGAAGACTACACCCGCGTCACGCTCGAAAACGACTCCGAACTCAAGACCACCCACTTCATGGTCAAGGACCCGGAACGCATGGTGGTCGATATCGAAGGCCTGGATCTGAACCCCACGCTGAAAAGCCTGGTGGCCAAGATCCAGTCCAACGATCCGTACATCAAGCAGGTGCGCGTGGGCCAGAACCGCCCCAACGTGGTACGGCTGGTATTCGACCTGAAAGACGAAGTGCGCCCGCAAGTGTTCACGCTGGCGCCGGCCGGCTCGTACAAGCACCGGCTGATCTTCGACCTGTACCCGGTCAAGGAAGCGGACCCGATTGCCGCCATGATCGAAGAAGGCAACTGGACCACCGGCGACAACAAGGTAGCGGCACAACCGCCCATCCCGGTCCAGCCCACGCCGCAGGCGCAGCTCGAGGCGCTCAAGCCCGACATCAAGGCCGAGCCGCGCGCTGAACTGCGCGAGCAGGTCAAAACCGCCGAAGCGCAAACCCGCCCGCCTGCCAGGGCCGGCAAAGGCGACAAGGTGGAACGCATCATTACCATCGCCCTCGATCCGGGCCATGGCGGCGAAGATCCGGGCGCGTCGGGCCGTAACGGCAGCCGCGAGAAGGACATCGTGCTGTCGATTGCCAAGCGCCTGAAAGGCAAACTGGAAGACATTCCCAACATCCGCGTGATGCTCACCCGCGACGGCGACTACTTCGTCCCGCTGGGCAAACGGGTGGAAAAGGCGCGCAAGGTGCAGGCCGACCTGTTCGTGTCGATCCACGCCGACGCCTTCGTGCAGCCTACCGCGCGCGGCTCGTCGGTGTTCGTGCTGTCGGAAAAAGGCGCCAGCTCGTCGGCCGCGCGCTGGCTGGCCGACAAGGAAAACGAGGCCGACATGATCGGCGGCGTCAACGTCAAGAACCACGACCGGCAACTGGCCAGCGTGCTGCTCGACCTGTCCACCACGGCGCAGATCAACGACAGCCTGAAGCTGGGCAAATCGGTGCTGGCCGAAATCGGCGGCATCAACCGCCTGCACAAAGGCTCGGTGGAGCAAGCCGGCTTCGCCGTGCTCAAGGCGCCCGATATCCCATCGATCCTGATCGAAACCGCGTTCATCTCCAACCCGGAAGAAGAAGCCAAGCTGCGCGACGAGAATTACCAGAACCAGCTGGCCGATGCCATCGTCAAGGGCATCCGCACCTATTTCGCCCGCAACCCGCCGCTGGCCAAAAACCGGCTTACCTGAACCTAACCAACCCTCGGAACCATGATGGCTGTAACGACGACCACCAAATTTGGCGCACTGCCAGCGGTAAGTATCACGGCACCCGACGGCGCCAAGGCGACAGTGTCGCTGTTTGGCGCGCACCTGCTGTCCTGGAAAACCGGCGACGGCGTGGAGCGCCTGTTCGTCAGCTCGCAAACCCCGCTCGACGGCAGCAAGGCCATACGCGGCGGCGTGCCGGTCATCTTCCCGCAGTTTAATGTGCGCGGTCCCGGCCTGCGCCATGGCTTTGCGCGCGTGTCCACCTGGCGCGTGGCAGCCAGTGGCGGCGACAATGGCCGGTCGTTCGTGGAACTGACGCTGAACCAGGACGACCTGGCGCCGGAACACGCGCAGGCATGGCCGCATGCGTTCGAACTGACGCTGCGCTACACGCTGCAGGGCAATGCGCTGGAAGCGGACTTCAAGGTGCGCAACACGGGCACGGCGCCGTTCCCATTCGGCGTGGCGCTGCACACGTACTACGACGTGGGACAGCTCGACGCCACCAGCATCAGCGGCTTGCAGCACCAGACCTACACCGACCATCATCTGCAAACCCGCAGCCAGGACTATCCGGCGCTGCATTTCAATGAAAAGCACGACCGCCTGTACCAGGCCACGCCATCGCTGATGCTCAACACCGCCAGCACCACGTTGAATTTGTCGCAGCAGGGGTTCAGCGAATGGGTGGTGTGGAATCCTGGCCAGCTTGACGCCGCCGCCCTGGTGGACCTGGCCGACGACGAATATCGGCGCTTCGTGTGCATCGAACCGGCCCGCATCGACCAGCAGCCGCTGGCTGCCGGCGCCACCTGGACCGGCAAGCACCGCATCGGAATTTAAATATGCAAGTTTAGTAACGCCGCGCTGGAGGTTATGTCAGGCGTTCTAGTTCGATTCCTTGATGATGCGGCCGGAGCTGGGCTGCACCGGCCGCGCATTGTAGGGATACAGGCGGCTGAAGAACGCCATCTGCGCCGGCGACACCTGCACCGGCTCCTTCATCACCAGCCACAGCACGCCCTCCTGGCAGGGCGGCTCGGTCATCGATCCCATGAAGGTGAAGTACTCGCGGCGCGCAGGCAGCAGGTCCATCGGATCGAGCGTTTCGGACGGCGCCATGGTTTCCATCTTTTCCAGCGGCAGGTTGTTCCATACCTGCTGGATCGCCGGCTGCGGCTTGCCGCGTTCCAGCAGCAGCGCCAGCATGGCGATGCGGCCCTCGCCGTCCTTGTGCACCAGGTGCACCACCATTTCATAACCCTTGCCGTTCACGCGTTCTTCCGCTGGCCGGTGGAAGTGGAACTGCACCAGCTCATACATGCGGTTACCCACGTTGAGGAAGTTGCCGCGCCCGACCATCACCTGCACCGTCTTGCCGTTGTCTGTCACGTTGAACGAGGACGGACGGTATTCGAAATTGATCTGCTCCAGGTCCACCCGCATGCCATCGCGGATATCGATCGGCGACTGGCGCTTGCCGGTGCCGCACTGGGCCCACGCGGGATTGATCTTGGCCCAGTTGGCCGGGCCGGTTTCGCCTTCGTACGACCACACGTTGCTGTACACCTTGGGCGCTTCGGGCACGGCAACCACCTTGGCCGCCTTGACGGTAGCCTCCTTCTTGGCCCGGGCGGCGGCAGCCACCCGTGCCTGCTGGGTGGCGCGCATGGCAGCCAGGCGGGCGGCGATCTTGGCCGACAGTTCCGCCTCGGGGTCGCTGGCCGCCTCCGCTGCGGGCTTGCGCCCGCTCGCTGGCGGCGCTGCCTTGGTGTCCTTGGCCGGGGCTTCCTTGTCGGCCACCTCTTTGCCGTGGACGGGCGCCTTGCCGGCCGGCGTGGTCGTGGTCAGGCCCACCGCGCCGCCGTACACGCGCGCGCCGGCCAGCGTCGACAACGGCGTCTTGGTCGAGGGCGAAATCAGCGGATCGACCTGCTTTTCGTTGGCCGCAACAGCGGTCCAACAGCAACAGGCGATAAGGGTCAATAGCAGGCGCATACGTTTCCAGAAGTAACTTTACCTCTAGGTATACGGATGCATTTGGGCAAAACTTGAGACGTGACGGCCAGCCACGGGGGATTTATTTCTGCCGAGACACGCCGCATGGCCGCTGCAGCGTGTGCGTTACATCGCTATGTCCAGCCCGAATTAACGGCCGAGCATGCTGCGGCCGAGCCGCCAGGCGCCGCCGAGCAGGATCGGTATCATCACCACGCCGATGGCCACCATGACGATTTCGGACAGGTGATCGCGCACCACGGGAATGTTGCCAAAGAAGTAGCCGGCCATGGTCAACGACACTACCCACAGCAACGCGCCGCTGATGTTGTACAACTGAAAACGTGCATGTGGCATCTCGGACACACCGGCCACCAGCGGTGCGAAGGTGCGCACCACGGGTACGAAGCGCGCGAGCACGATGGTCTTGCCGCCATGCTTTTCAAAAAAGTCATGGGTCCGCCGCAACGCATCCTTGTTCAGCCATCGATAATCATGGGTATAGACGCGCTGCCCGATCGCGCCGCCGATCTTGTAGTTCAGCGTATTGCCCGCTACGGCGGCCGTTACCAGCAACACATTAAGCAGCAGCAAGTTCATATCGCCAGTGGCGCAGAAGGCGCCAGCAATGAACAGCAGGCTGTCGCCCGGGAAGAAGAACAGCACGACCAGTCCGGTCTCGCAGAAGATAATTGCGAACAACACAACATACACCAGCGTGCCGTACTGTTGGATCACCACTTCCAACGACTTATCGACATGGAGCAACATGTCGAAGAATTGCATAAAATCCATATTCTTCCTGTAAAGTGTGCGCCGGAATCATACACCACCGATGCTGCCGCCGGTCGAGTTTCCTCGGCCACGCATGGCAGTCTACAATCGTCGGCATGCCCGCAGCAAGCGGGTTTGCTTCAGCCAGGAGATCAGGATGTCGTTGCGCCGCTTATTGTCCAGTTCTGTTTGCCCGTCGCTCTTATTGCTATCTGTTGTCACACCGGCCGTGGCGGTGGCCGCCGACCTGCCGGTCAAGCCCACGGTCGCCGACCTCGTCAAACAATCCAAACCCGCCGACTGGCGCGCGCTCGATCCCGCCAACACCCTGTACCTGGACTTGCCAACCGGCCGCGTGGTGATCGAGCTGGCGGCCGCCTTCGCGCCGCAAAACGTGGCCAACATCAAGACCCTCGTGCGCGAAAAATATTTCGACGGCCTGGCCGTGATGCGCTCGCAGGATAACTACGTGGCGCAGTGGGGCGACGCCAACGAAAAGGAGCCGAAGTCGCTGGGCACGGCCAAGGCCAAGGTACCGGGCGAATTCACCGTGCCGATGAGCTTTGATAAACACTTCGTACGCCAGCCCGACGCCGACGGCTACGCGCCCGAGATCGGCCACTCGAACGGTTTCCCGGTCGGCCGCGATCCCAAGGCCAACACCACCTGGGTGGCGCACTGCTACGCCACCGTGGGCGTGGCGCGCGACAGCGATACCGACAGCGGCAACGGCTCGCAGCTGTACGCCATTACCGGCCACGCCCCGCGCCACCTGGACCGCAACATCACGGCCGTGGGCCGCGTGGTGTCTGGCATGGAGCTGCTGTCGTCGCTGCCGCGCGGCGCCGAAGCCATGGGCTTCTATGGCCCCAGCGAAGCGAAGATGCCGATCACCAGCGTGCGGCTGGCGGCCGACGTGCCCGAGGCCGAGCGCAGCCACCTGGAAGTGATGCGCAGCGAGGCGCCGATCTATCAGGACGTGATCGAAGCGCAGCGCAACCGTGGCGGCCCGTGGAACAAGTACGCGGCTAACTACGTAGAGCTGTGCAATGCGCCGATTCCGGTACGGGTGCATCCGGCGCCGTAACAGCAACCTCCCTTACCTCCGCCAGCAGCCAGTCGCGCAGGGCCAGTATGCGCACATTGTTCGCGCTGCTGGCCGGGTACACCAAGTGATACGCATGCTGCGGCGCCATCCGCACTGCCACGTCGAACAACCGCACCAGCCGGCCGTTGGCCAGGTCAGCGGCTACCAGGTCCCGCTCCACCAGGCCCACCGCGCCGCCATCGATCACCGCCTGCACCACATGGCTGGAATCGGAAAACGCCAGGCAGCGGCCAGCGTCGAAGCCGTCCACGCCGGCGGCATCCATCCACGCGCCCCATCCCGGCCACGGTGCGCCATCGACCTGGCAATCGACATGGCACAACGTGTGCCGCAGCAGGTCGCGTGGCGTGCGCGGCGACGTGGCGTGGTCCAGCAGGCGCGGGCTGCATACGGCAATGATGGCGGCATCGAACAGCCGGTGCGACTGGGTGCCCGGATAGGCGCCGGCGCCAAACCGGATTGCCGCATCGATGGCACCGGCCTCGAACTCGCACACGTCGTCGGTGATGTCGAACGCCAGTTCGATGTCCGGGTGCGCCGCGTTCCAGCGCTCCAGCCGTGGCAGCAGCCAGTTGGTGGCAAAACGCGGCCCCAGCGACAGCCGCAGCGGACCCGCTCCGCGCGCGAGGTTGCGCGCCTGGCCCACGGCGCGGCGCAAGGTGCCTAGCGCCTCGACGGTGGCCGCGCGCAGCACGTCCCCCGCCGGCGTCAGCACGATGCTGCGGCTGGTGCGGGTAAACAGCGCCATGCCCAGTTGTTCCTCGATCTCGCGGATCTGGTAGCTGACGGCGGCGGGCGTCAGCCCTACCTCGGCGGCGGCACGGGTGAAGTTCAGGTGGCGGGCGGCGGCCTCGAAAGTGCGGAGCGCCCGGGTACCAGGCAAGATGCGGGGCATGATCATGAAGTTTTATTTGAAGATGCGGTGAATATTACGCGTTTCCCCCGCGCGGCGCGCGCTGGAATAATCGAGTCTCCCCCATCACCAGAAGCTGCCCATGACATTTTTCACCGTACAACACGAGGGCGGGCCCGCGCCGGCCGCACAATTGGCGCCGCTGGCGTTTGCCGGCTATGCCCACTTCACGGCAATGCAGGTGCGCGCTGGCCAGGTGCGCGGCCTGGACCTGCACCTGCAACGGCTGCGCGACGCCTCCATGGCACTGTATGGCCGCGCGCCAGCCGACGACCACGTGCGCGACTGCCTGCGCGCGGCGTTGGGCGGTGGCCCGGCCGACGTATCGCTCACTGCCACGGTCTATTCACCCGCCGGGGAATTCACGTTGGCCGGCCCCGATGCCGCGCCAGCAGTGCTGATACGCAGCAGCGCGCCGTCGAGCGGCCCGGCCGGTCCGCTACGCCTCGCCGCGTTTGAGCACGAACGCGTGCTGCCCACCTTCAAGCACGTGGGCGAAGTGGCCAAGACCTGGTACCTGCGCGCGGCGGTGGCGCAAGGGCGGGACGACGCCGTTTTCGTCGACCGCCACGGTCGGCTCAGCGAAGGCTCGATCTGGAACCTGGCATTCTGGGACGGCGCTGGCGTGGTGTGGCCCCGGGCCGCCATGCTGGCCGGAACCACAATGCAAATCGTACAACGCCAGCTGCGGGCGCTGGGCGTGCCGCAGCGTACGCAAGACATCGGGCTGGCCGGCGTTGGCGCCTTCCAAGGCGCGGTGGTAATGAACTCGTGGACGCCCGCCATCGCCGTGCACGGCATCGACAATATCGACCTGCCGGATGCCCCCGGCTTCGTGCGGCTGCTGCACCAGGCGTATGCGGCGGAGCCCATGGCCGCGCCCTGATCGGGCAGGCGGCGGCCGCAAACAGTTATAATCCGGGCATGAACGCCCCCGACACATCCCCCCGCACGCCGCGCCCGATCCAGGCCCTGCCAGACCAACTGATTTCCCAGATTGCCGCCGGCGAGGTGGTCGAGCGGCCGTCCGCCGTGGTCAAGGAATTGCTGGAAAATGCGCTCGACGCCGGCGCCACGCAAATCAGCGTGCGGCTGGAAGAAGGCGGCGTGAAACGCATTGCCATCACTGACAACGGCCGCGGCATTCCGCCCGAGCAGATGCCGCTGGCACTGGCGCGCCACGCCACCTCCAAGATCTCGTCGCTGCACGACCTGGAAAACGTGGGCACGCTGGGTTTTCGGGGCGAGGCGCTGGCGTCGATCGCTTCGGTCGCGGCAGTGACCGTCACCTCGCGCACGGCCGATGCGCCGCACGCGTGGGAACTGGTCGGCTCGCACCTGGGCACGGTAGCGCCATCGTCGGGCGCGCTGGGCACCACCATCGATGTGCAGGACCTGTATTTCAACACGCCCGCGCGGCGCAAGTTTTTAAAGTCCGAGCAGACCGAATTCGGCCACTGCGCCGAGGTGGTGCGCCGCATTGCGCTGGCGCGCCCAGACGTCTCGTTCAGCCTTACCCACAACGGCCGCACCATCGACCACTGGAGCATCTGCGACATGGCGCGGCGCAGCGCCCACATCCTCGGCGAAGGCTTTGCCGAGGCCCGCCTGCCCATCGACGAGACGGCCGGCCCGCTGCGCATCCACGGCTACACCGGCCTGCCCACGGCCTCGAAGGCGCGCGCCGATGGCCAGTTCTTTTATGTGAACGGCCGCTTCGTACGCGACAAGGTGCTGGTGCACGCCGTCAAGGCAGCGTACCAGGACGTGCTGCACGGCGACCGTTTTCCGTCGTACGCGCTGGCGCTGGAACTCGATCCGGCGCTGGTCGATGTGAACGTGCACCCGTCGAAGATCGAAGTGCGCTTCCGCGACAGCCGCGCGGTGCACCAGTTCGTGTTCCACGCGGTGCAGCGCGCGCTGGCGCAAACCTCGGCGACGGCCCACGGCAGCGTGCCGTCCCCGCTGCCGGCCGCCGATACGCTCACCAGCTCCACCTGGCGCGGCGAACAGACGTCGTTCGGCCCGCTGCTGGCGCCCGATTACACGCCCACGTTTTCGCCGTCGCCGTTCGGCAGTCGTAGCGACGGCAGCGCAGCACCGGCCGGCTATGGCGCCCAGCGTTACGGCCAGCCCGAAGGCGGCGTGGCGCAAAGCACGGAAAAATACGGCGCCCTGTTTGGCGGCAATGGTCGCATCGACAGCTATCGCGCGCAAAACGACATGGCGCTGCCGCAAAGCAGCCCGTTCACCGTCTCGGCCGCCGCCATGGCGCAGGAAGAATTCCCGCTCGGCTTCGCGCTGGCCCAATTGCACGGCATCTACATCCTGGCGCAGAACGCCAAGGGCCTGGTGCTGGTCGATATGCACGCGGCGCACGAACGCATCCTGTACGAACAGCTGAAAAATGCGCTGGATAGCCGCGTGGCCGGCGAAGAAATGCAGGTGCAGCCGCTGCTCATTCCCGTGACGTTCTACGCCGACGCGGTGGAAGTGGGCACGGCCCACGAACACCAGGACACGCTCAAGGCGCTGGGCTTCGACATCGCCGCGCTGTCGCCCACCACCCTGGCCGTGCGCTCGGTGCCGGTGCTGCTGAAGAACGCCGACGCCCAGACGCTGGCGCGCGACGTGCTGCGCGACGTGCGCGAATTCGGCGGCTCGCGGGTGCTGATCGAACGCCAGAACGAGCTGCTGGGCACCCTCGCCTGCCATACGGCGGTGCGCGCCAACCGCATCCTGGCGGTACAGGAAATGAACGCGCTGCTGCGCCAGATGGAAATCACCGAACGCGCCGACCAGTGCAACCACGGCCGCCCCACCTGGGTGCAGGTGGAAATCGGCGCGCTCGACAAGCTGTTCCTGCGGGGCCAATGATGGAGCACGTGAGCAAACCGCTGGCGGTGGCCCTCATGGGACCGACAGCGTCGGGCAAGACCGCGTCCGCGCTGGCGATTGCCGCGCGCATCCCGTCCGAGATCATCTCGGTCGATTCCGCCCTGGTCTATCGCGGCATGGACATCGGCACCGCCAAGCCCACGCGCGATGAACTGGCCGCCGTGCCGCACCACCTGATCGACATCATCGACCCGCTCGATGCGTACTCGGTAGCGCAATTCCGCAAGGCGACCTTGCTGCTGGTGGACGACATCGTCGCGCGCGGCAAGCTGCCGCTGCTGGTCGGCGGCACCATGTTGTACTTCAAGGGACTGGTGGATGGCCTGGACGACCTGCCCGGCGCCGATCCCGCCCTGCGCGAGCAACTGGAAGAGAATGCCGCCCGCGTGGGCTGGCCCGCCATGCATGCGCGGCTGGCTGCGCTGGACCCGGAAACGGCAGCGCGCCTGGCGCCCGCCGATGCCCAGCGCATCCAGCGGGCACTCGAAATTTGCACGCTGGCCGGCAAGCCGATGTCGGAACTGCTGGCGCAGCGCGCGCAGACCGAGCTGCCGTTCGAGCTGCTGCCGCTGGCGCTGGAACCATCGGACCGCGCCGTGCTGCACAAGCGCATCGAGCGCCGCTTCGACATCATGCTCGACGAAAGCGCCGACGACAATTTGATCACGGAAGTGGAACGGCTGCGCCGCCGCGGCGATTTGCATCCGGGTTTGCCGTCGATGCGCTGCGTGGGCTATCGCCAGGCATGGGAATACCTGGATGGCGCCATCGACTATAAAACCATGCGCGAGACGGGCATCATCGCCACGCGCCAGCTGGCCAAGCGCCAGTTGACGTGGCTGCGGTCGATGCCGGACCGGCTGGTGGTCGATTGCCTGGGCACCGACCCGACCGCCGCCATCCTGACGCACGTGGCGGAGCGCCTGGGCTGACGCCGCTGGCGAACCGGTTCAGGTGGTGGGCGGCGCCGATTCCATATAAATGATTTCCCATAAATGGCCGTCGAGGTCCTGGAAGCCGTGGCCGTACATGAACCCATGGTCCTGCGGCGCCTTGTACGTGCTGCCGCCGCCCTCCACCGCCTTGGTTACCAGCGCCGTGACTGCCTCGCGCGACTCCACCTGCAGGCACACCAGCACCTCGGTGGCCGTGCGCGCGTCGACCACCGCCTTGGGCGTGAAGGTCTTGAAACGCTCTTCGGTGAGCAGCATGACGAAGATATTCTCGGCCACGATCATGCAGGTGGCGCCGTCGTCGGTGTAGTGCTGGTTGAACGAGTAGCCGAGATGGGTGAAGAATTTGATGGAGGCCGGCAAGTCGCGCACCGGCAGGTTGATGAAGATATTGGTTGCCATACAGTCTCCGTTAAAATTAAGCCAATGAGAAGCCAATAAGAAGCCATCCAAACCAAGCCAGGTCCCTGCATCCAGAATACCAATATGCCAACGTTTTGACGACTGGTGTACGATGGAAGTTCCGCATTCACCGCCAAACTCACTTTTTTGAAAAAAATCGCCGCGATGGCGTTGACAGGAAAAGCCCCAACCCTCATAATGCTTCGCGTTGCAGGTGATATAGCTCAGTTGGTTAGAGCACAGCATTCATAATGCTGGGGTCGGTGGTTCAAGTCCACCTATCACCACCAAGAATTTTAAAAGCCGCCGATTCGCAAGAGTCGGCGGCTTTTTCGTTTGGGCTCACGCAAACCGCTCGAACCGCTCCCCCAAAAACTCCACGAACGTCCGTATGCGCGCCGACAGCTGGTGCCTTGGCGCATACACCGCGTAGATGTCGGCATCCGGTGTCTTGTACCCCGGCAGCACCTCCACCAGCCGCCCGCTTTCCAGGTAGCGTTCGATATCCCACCCCGCGCGCAGCAGGATGCCGTGGCCGTCCAGCGCCCAGTTGACGGCGATTTCGCCGTCGTTGGTGGTGAGGTTGCCGCGCACTTTGACTGCCTGCGCATCGCGCTCGGTTTCACGGCCCGAGAACAGGCGCCACAAGCCGTACGCCTCGTCGCCCTGGCGGATCGAGATGCAGTTATGCTTGCGCAGCTCTGCCGGCGAGCGCGGTTCGCCGTGCTGCGCCAGATACTTGGGCGACGCGCACAGCATGCGCCGGTTGGCCGCCAGCCGCCGTGCGATCACGCGGGTATCGCTTGGCGCGCCGAAGCGGATGCACACGTCGAACTGGTCATCGGTCAGCGCCGGCGGGTCCACCGACAGCTGCAGCTGCACGTCCACCTCGGGGTAGCGCAGCACGTACTGCGAAATGGCCGGCGCAATGTGCAGCCGTCCGAAGCCCAGCGTGGCGTTCACCCTTAGCTGCCCTTTCGGCACCCCTTTCGATGACGTGAGCAGCTGATCGAGATCGGCGATTTCTCCGAGGATGCGGCGCGCGTGTTCAAGCAGCACCTCGCCTTCCGGCGTCATGCTCATGCGGCGCGTGGTGCGGTTCACCAGCGGCACGCCCACCCGCGCTTCGATCAGCGACAGGCGTTTGCTCACCGCCGATGTGGTGATGCCCAGCTCGCGCGCGGCGCCGCTCAAGCTGCCCGCGCTGGCCAGCGCCACGATGAATCCCAATTCGGCAGGCTGAAATCCGGTCGACATGATTGTTGAGTCCAGGGTTAACAATGGATTGAGTTTAGACCGCCAGTCGCGCCCCGTCCAGCCTTTAGAGTAGTTCCACCCCGAGCTCGAATGCTCATACCTACAGGAGACACCCGCATGAAGACCTATCACATCGCAACCATTCCAGGCGACGGCATCGGCAAGGAAGTTGTCCCCGCCGGTCAGCAGGTACTGGCCGCGCTGGCCGCCGCCAGCAACACGTTCCGCTTCGAGTTCGAAGACTTCGACTGGGGCGGCGACTACTACCGCCAGCATGGCGTGATGATGCCGGCCGACGGTCTCGATGCGCTGCGCAACAAGGACGCCATCCTGTTCGGCTCCGCCGGCGACCCGGACATCGCCGACCACATCACGCTGTGGGGCCTGCGCCTGAAAATCTGCCAGGGCTTCGACCAGTATGCCAACGTGCGCCCTACCCGCATCCTGCCTGGCATCGACGGCCCGCTCAAACGCTGCAAGCAGGAAGACCTGAACTGGGTAATCGTGCGCGAAAACTCGGAAGGCGAGTATTCCGGCGTGGGGGGCCGCGTGCACCAGGGCCACCCGATCGAAGCGGCCACCGACGTCTCGATGATGACCCGCGTGGGCGTGGAACGCATCCTGCGTTTTGCCTTCAAGCTGGCGCAATCGCGGCCGCGCAAGCTGCTCACCGTGGTCACCAAGAGCAACGCCCAGCGCCATGCGATGGTGATGTGGGATGAAATCGCGCTGGAGATCTCGCGCGAATTCCCCGACGTGAAATGGGACAAGGAACTGGTGGACGCCGCCACCGCGCGCATGGTCAACCGCCCCGCCACGCTCGACACCATCGTCGCCACCAACCTGCATGCGGACATCCTGAGCGACCTGGCCGCCGCGCTGGCCGGCAGCCTCGGTATCGCCCCCACCGGCAACATCGATCCCGAGCGCCGCTATCCGTCGATGTTCGAACCGATCCACGGCTCCGCCTTCGACATCATGGGTCAGGGCCTCGCCAACCCGGTCGGCACGTTCTGGTCGGTGGTGATGCTGCTCGAGCACCTGGGCGAACACGCCGCCGCCAGGCAGGTGATGGCAGCCGTGGAAGCGGTCACCGCCAACCCCGCACTGCACACGCGCGATTTGGGCGGCAACGCCACCACGGCGCAGGTGACCGAGGCCGTGTGCGCGCTGCTGGCCGCCGAGGAGCGCCAGGCCGCATAAGCTGCAGCAGGCGCAAGTCCGCCCCTACCCGCCATCAAGAGCGCGGCGGGGCGCGACCGGTTCACACCGGGCCACCCATAAAACGGAGACTAACCATGTACAAAAGATTCTTTGGAAAGCTGTACGTCCAGGTCCTGATCGGCGTCATCGCCGGCGGATTGCTGGGCTTTTTTCATCCTGAATTCGGCACCGACCTCAAGCCGCTCGGCGACGCCTTCATCCGCCTGATCAAGATGGTGTTCGCACCCGTCATCTTTGCCATGGTGGTGCTGGGCATCGCCAAGATGGAAAGCATGAAGGAACTCGGCCGCGTGGGCGTGCGCGCCCTGATCTACTTCGAGGTGATGTCCACCTTTGCCCTGCTGCTTGGCCTGGTGGTGGTTAACGTGGCCAAGCCCGGCGTGGGCATGAACATCGACGTCAAGACGCTCGATACCGCCAGCATCGCCAGCTACACGGCGGCCGCCAACAAGGGCGGCGGCTTCATGGACTTCCTGATGCACATGATCCCGACCAGCATCATCGACGCGCTGGCCAAGAACGACATCCTGCAAATCCTGGTCTTCGCCACCATGTTCGGCATCGCCCTGTCGCACATGGGCCGCCGCGCCAAGCCGGTCGTGGATTTTCTGGACGCCTTCTGCAACAGCATGTTCCTGATGGTGTCGATGATCATGCGCGTGGCGCCGCTGGCGGCCTTTGGCGCCATTGCCTTCACGGTCGGTAAATACGGCCTCGGCTCGCTGGTGTCGCTGGGCCAGCTGATGGGCAGCATGTACATCACCTGCTTCGTGTTCGTTACCGTGGTGCTGGGAATGGTGGCGCGCGTCTCCGGCTTCAGCCTGTGGAAGTTCCTCCGCTATATCAAGGAAGAGCTGTTCACGGTGCTCGGCACCAGCTCGTCGGAATCGGTGGTGCCGCAACTGATGCGCAAGCTCGAACACGTGGGCGTATCGAAACCGGTAGTGGGCCTGGTGATTCCTTCGGGCGTGACCTTCAACCCCGATGGCCAGTGCATCTACTACACGATGGCGGCAATCTTCATCGCCCAGGCCACCAACACCCCGCTCACGCTGACCGACCAACTGGTGGTGCTCGGGGTGCTGATGCTCACATCGAAAGGTTCGGCCGGCGTGACCGGTTCCGGCTTCATCACGCTGGCCGCTACGCTGGCCTCGCTGGGCAACATCCCGGTGGCCGGCATGGTGCTGCTGCTCGGCGTGGACCGCTTCATGTCCGAAGCGCGGGCCATTACCAACACCATCGGCAATGCCGTGGGCACGATGGCGATTGCCGGCTGGGTGGGTGCGCTGGACCGCGATCGCATGCACCGCGTGCTCGATGGCGAATCGACCGTCGAAGAACTGCAAGCGCTCCAGGACAAGGACGATGTCGAAGAGCCAGCCCATGGCGATTTGATCGTCGTGCACAAGGCCACGGCATGATGACGGAGCACGCCATGTCCAACCTCGATGAACGGGCGCTGTTGCGGCGCATGTTTGAAGCGGCCATCGCGGCGGCGCAGCCGGCACTGTGCGTGCCGCCCGCGCTGCCCGAAAAACCAAAAGGCCGCCTGATCGTGATCGGCGCCGGCAAGGCGTCGGCCGAGATGGCGCGCGCGGTGGAAGCGAACTGGGACGGCCCGCTGGCCGGCCTGGTGGTCACCCGCTACGGCTACGCCGTGCCATGCGAAAGGATCGAGATCGTGGAAGCGGCGCATCCGGTGCCCGATGCCGCCGGTCTGCAGGCCGCCCGGCGCATGCTCGACCGCGTGCAGGGCTTGAGTGCCGACGACACGGTGCTGTGCCTGATCTCGGGGGGCGGTTCGTCCTTGCTGCCGCTGCCGCTCGATGGCATCAGCCTCGAAGACAAGCAGCTCATCAACCAGCAGCTGCTGCGCTCGGGCGCCAGCATCGGCGAGATGAACTGCGTGCGGCGTCACCTGTCCGCCATCAAGGGCGGACGGCTGGCCGCCGCCTGCCACCCGGCGCGCGTCGTTACGCTGCTCATTTCCGACGTACCCGGCGACGATCCGCGCGACATCGCCTCCGGCCCCACCGTGGCCGACGCCAGCACCTGCGCCGATGCGCTCGACATCATCCGCCGCTACGGGCTTGATCTGCCCGGCCACGTGCTGGACGTGCTGCGCAGCGGCCGCGGCGAATCCGTGAAACCGGGCGACCCACGGCTGGCGCGCGCCGAAGTACGCATGATCGCCACGCCGCAAATGGCGTTGCAGGAAGCAGCGCGGGTGGCGCAGGAAGCAGGCGTCACGCCGTACATCCTCGGCGACAGCATCGAGGGCGAAGCGCGCGACGTGGGCAAGGTGATGGCGGCGCTGGCGCTGCAAGCCGTCAACCACGGGCAGCCGTTCGCCACGCCGTGCGTGCTGCTGTCGGGCGGCGAAACCACGGTCACCGTGCGCGGCACGGGCCGTGGCGGGCGCAACGTGGAATTCCTGCTGGCGTGCGCGATGGCGCTGCGCGGCCAGCCGCGCGTGTACGGACTGGCCGGCGACACCGACGGCGTCGATGGCCAGGAGGACATCGCGGGCGCCACCATCGCACCCGACACGCTGGCGCGCGCGTGGGCCTCGGGCCTGCGCCCCGGCGATGCGCTCGACAACAACGACGGCCACGGCTTCTTCCAGGCGCTGGGCGACAGCGTGATCACCGGCCCCACGCTCACCAACGTCAACGACTTCCGCGCGCTGCTGGTTACCCGCGCCGGCGCCCTGCCATGACGGCGCGCGCGCCATTGCGCCTGGGCCGCGTGGGCGACAGTCCCGTCACCCTGAAACCGGGCGACGCCTTCCGCGTCGACATGGACCACGAAATGGTGGGCGATGAGCAGCGTGCCCCATTGCCGTATCCGCAGCTCTACCGCGCACTCACACGCGGCGCCGAGCTGCTGATTGGCGGTGGCGGTGTCAGGCTGCGGGTGGAAACCTGCGGGCCGGAACACGCGCAAACGCGCGTGGTGGTCGGCGGCCTGGTTGCCGACAACCAGGAAGTGCGCTTCCTGCCGTAACACGTCACAGCTTCAGCTCGAGGTTCAACGCCCACTCGCGTGTATTGTCGCTGCGACCCCAGTTCTGGCTCACGCCGTTGCTGTCGGCATAGCGCGAATAGTTTTCAGTGTCCCGCGCCAGCAGGTTTTTCGCGGTAAAGCGCAGCTGCACCGTCGGGCTGACCTTGTACAGCAGGTACGCCTCCAGGTCGCGGCGCGCCTGCAGGCGCGTGCTTTGTTCGGTCGAGATGCGCACCGGGCCGCCGGAGCGCAATGCCAGGCTGGCGCCGGTGGTGTAAGGCCCCTGCTTGTAATCGATGCCGAAGTTGGCCGTCAGCGGCACCTGCTGGTCGAGCCGGTTGTCCGGTCCCGGCACCGACGCCACTTGCGACCAGTTGCGGTTGACGCTGGCGCGCAAGTCGAGCGCCGGCCAGGTTGGCCACACCAGCTTTGACGGAAATTTCAGCTCCACGCCCAGGCTGCGCACATCAGCCGTGCCGTCGTTTACCGGTTGATACAGCCAGCGGCCGCTGCCGTCCTGCGACAGCGTGGTGCGGATGTAATCGGTGATATGGCGGGTCGATGCGGTGGCCGAAAACATGGCGCCCGGGGCCCAGAAGTGTTCGTAGGTCGCATCCACGCCGGTGGCCAGTTCGGGTGCGAGATCGGGATTGCCGCTGCTGTCGGCCGTAAAGCGCGTGTTCAGATCGGCCTCGTTGCGGCGCGCCGTCAACTGGCTCACCGTCGGCGCCTTGTAGGTACGGGTCAGCGCCAGCCGCAACTGGCGGCCGCTCTTGTCGGGGAACTTGTACAGCGTCTGGGCGATGGGGCTGAGCACGTGGTTGCGCGAGCTGGTATCGGGCTTGCCGGTGACAGCGCTGTCGGTGCGGATGGTTTCCCAACGCGCCCCCAGGTACATCGACCACTGTTTGGTCACGTTCCATTCGTCCTGGGCGAAAGCGGCCGCCTGCACCACGGTGGGGACGAAGCGCTCGTCGAAGACGACCGGAGCGCTGCCGGCAAAACCCTCCACCCGGTGCCGGTCGTCGCGCTGGCGCTGGCGGCTCACATCCCAGCCGGTGGCCAGCGCATGGTCGCCCAGCACGGTACGCGTGTATTTGCCGTTGCTGCGCACGGTGGTGCTGCGCAAGTCGCCGTCGGTGTCGCGTTGCAGCGTGCGCTGCCTGCCGGCGGTGCTCGACGCTACCCTGCTGTCGGCTTGCCCCTGGTTGTGGGTGGCGGCAAGCGTCGCATCGAGCTTGCCGCCGGCAAGTTGGGTAACCCAGTTGATGCTGGTGGTGGCATACACGGACCGGTTTTCGTTCGCGATGTCGCGCAACACGAAATTCGGTTCGGGGAAGCTGCCGATCAGGCTGTCGTACACCGTCGCCTGGTGCGAATCGAAACGGCTGGTGTTGACCGAAGCGTTCCAGTTGAGCTGTCCGTTGGCGAGTTTCCAGTTCAGGCGCGGCGCCAACCCGACGATCGTCATCAAGGTCTTGCTGTCCAGGCGGCTGTCACGCTGCTGCAGCACCACGCCATCGTTGGCCGCAAACTGCTCCGCGTACACGCCAGGACTGTCGCTATCGGTCCGCAGGATGATGGCGTTGAAGTAATAGGACAGGTCGCCGGCGCGATCGGCCAGCGTGCCCACGGCAGCGGCGGTCCTCACCTGCCCCGACCGGCTGACATTGAGTCGCAGATCGCGTTGCGCGCGGCTCACCACTTTTTTCAGCACGATGTTGATCGTCCCCGCAATCGCCTGCGTGGAAAACTCGGCGGTGGCGGCACGCACGATTTCGATCTTCTCGATCTGCTCGGGCGTCACCGACTGCAAGGTAAAACCCGGCGGCGGCCGTTCGCCGTTGACCAGTACCTGCGTGTAGCCGTTGCCCAGGCCCCGCATGCGGATGCTCTCGCCGATCACGGTCACGCCGGGCGCGCGTTTCAACACGTCGAAGACATTGGTGTCGCCGTATTTGAGTATCTCCTGCTGGCCGATCACGGTCTTGCTGGCGGTATCGTCGCGGCGCGGATCGTAGTTGCCGGCGCCGTTGACTTCCACCTGGATGATCGGCTTGGACGCGGGCTGGTCAGCGGCGGTCTTGGCCGGCGCGGCCGCTAAGGTGTCGGTGGCGGGCGTCGTTTGGGCCAGCGCGCCGGTGTGGATCAAGGCGACGGCGGCGACCAGCGGGATTGCGGTTTTCATCGGTGGTGAAAGAGTTGCAAAATACGTAATTATCACCCGTTTAAAACATTTCCCACGAAGAATTAGCAGAAAATCACCGACGTGATTAGCCAGGCGGTGGATGTGGTGTTCAAGTTGAAGTAGCGGTAGCGTCCACCCGGTGGATGCTGTCGAATCCTTCGTCCACCGTGGGCGCCTCGAACATCGCGTGCACATTACGCACCGCCGCTTCCGACACCTGTTCGTCGGCGGCGCGCGACTGGTTGCGGTGCAGTGCCACGTCCAGTGCGATATCGAGCCACACCGCGTCGGCCCGCACCGCGTATTCGCGCGCCAGCGCCAGCGCACGCTGGCGGTGACGCGCGCCGGGCAGCGCGGCGTCGAGGATCCATGACGACGGCGCGAAAAAATCCGGATGGTTACGGATCCACGTTGACTTGCCCGCGCCCTGCACACCGCACACGATGTACAACCGGGCCGCAGGCCCCTGTTGCGAAAAATTCGACGTCAACATCTGGTAAATCGATTCCCACGCCTGCGTATTGCGCTCCGGCGTCCACACTCTTGGCTGCCCCAGAAAATCGTCCGGATTCAAAATCGTGCTGTTCACTGCGCCCCCTTGCATAGTCCTGTCCCATTGTATCGCGTGACTTTTTTCCCACACCCCGTATAGAAAATTTACGTTCGCCTATACGAAGACGTAATACCTAAGTCGGCAAATGCTCACGTTGTTGATTGTTTAACGATTATTCAATCATCTTGTGCTCGCGCTTGCAAGCTGGCAGGCCTGCAAAGACCGCATTCCAAGAGGGAAAGCGCACTAAACAGGCCGCTCACGGGGCAGCGACTGGCGGCGCACGGCCGCCGCTGCCGCCAGTTGCCC